>OFTY01000237.1_pt1 | contig 55758 bp, 52 predicted proteins | sample 1775061 | NCBI WGS metagenome assembly OFTY01 (sample SAMN08195773, study PRJEB24354) | sludge metagenome | isolation source: sludge from phenol fed wastewater aerobic bioreactor B | place: India: Nagpur | collected 2016-09-16 | reverse complement strand
TTCTTATTTGAGAGGGCAAAACTAATCCCTTTTTTATCCGCATAAAAACTTTTTTAAACCTTTTTTTATTTTATTTTGTAAAATACTAAGAAGCAGCGTGTTATTTTTTTATTATTCTTCGTGTAGCATCTAATCCTCCTCCACTTATCTTTACTATATAAATTCCCGGATCCAAATCAATAGTTGAAATAATCACTGTCGTTGTCTTAATTTTATTCTTTTTTTTAACCAACTTTCCATTAATATCAAAAATAGCTACCGTCAAGTCTTTTAAGGCGTATTCAGAAGGTATTTGTACGTTAATATATTCTGAAACCGGGTTAGGCCAAATTTCTATTTGATTTTTTACTACCTCATTCTTATTCAAAACAGAAATTCCTCCAAATTTTTGATCACTTATAATTAATGAAAAATCCTGATGTTTATATTTTAAGTTATGTTTGTGAGATATTTCTACTGTATAAACTCCTTTTCCAGCATTTTCTATCTCGATTTTCTCTACATTATCTGAATCGTTATTTCCTTTTAAAGGGTAAGGATCTAAAAAATCTTTATTCAATTTCCAAGGTAAATATTCCGTTCCATCTTTTATAACTTTTATATCCAGATCATTTATCAAATTATGTACATTAACTTCTTCTTCAAAGTTATTCACAGAGTAATCTCCCGCCGGATCTGTCCACGCCAAAGTAAACATTACTTTTTCTTTTTCTTCATTTATTTCTATTTTTTGGATAAAAACCTCACCTTCCAACAAAGTATTTTCCTCTATAAAAGCATTTTTATTTTCAGTACTCTTCATCAATACTACTCCGTTTTTTGCATTAATTAATCCCCATCCGAATTTATGATCCGGTCCTTTTACATTCCCTGCTTTATCTGCTGTATGTATTGCTATTGCTTTAATTGTAGATGCTTTGTATGGCATATTTTTATTTTCTATCGCCCATTGCTGCCAAAGCAAAATAATTCCCGAAACAACTGGTGTAGCCATGGATGTTCCGCTTAAAACTCCATAATAATTATTGACAGGATTTGAATTTAAAGGTTGAGGGTTTATATAAATAGAAGAAAACACATCCACACCTTTTGCTACAACATCTGGCTTAATACGAAAATCATTTGTTGGTCCAAAACTGCTAAAATCGCTCATAACTACACTATTTACTCCTTCATACTTTGTCACTTCTTTTACAGCTCCTACAACAATAACATTTTTTGCGTTTGCTGCGCCAAGCAAAAGATCATTTCCTGATTTTTGAGGATTGATAATACCATAATCCTGCCTGTCATTACCTGCTGCCACAACTGGCTGCAAAAAGGGAAACACAAAAGCTACCTCATCAAAATTTTGCGCATCTCTAGTGTATGCTCCAAAATAATACTCGGGCAATAAGGGGGTTTTATTATCGTCAATTGCAGATATTCCGTAGGAATGATTAGACACTAATATCCCCTGATCACCTATTTCAGTCAATTTAAGAATATCATCATCCCAATTATAAGACCATATATTTGCCTGTGAAGCAACGCCTCTTGCTTTGGAGTTTATTCCTAAAGCGCCTACTGTTCCTGCTACATGAGTTGCATGTAATTTACTATTTTGAAATCCTTCTAACTCATTGTCATCCATTTTTTCTAAACTGGGCATAGGATCAAAAACTCTGATTTTACTCCCCACTTCTCCTAAAAACTCTTGATGATTTAAAAACGCTGTCTGTCCATCTATTATTGCAACTATCATATTTTGTCCGAACAACTCAACCCCTAATTCTTTTTTTTCTTGTAAAGCATCTACCTGACTTGTAATTCTAGCTCCTTCGTTAAAGGTTGTATAGTAAATCGGGGTTCCAAAATCATCGATTTGCTTTAATTCCAACAATCGTCCGCCCTTACTCGCTTTTTTTAACTCTACTCCATACAACTTTCTATATTCCCGAACCTTTTGGCGATCTATTTTTGTTTCTGTTTTTATTTTATCGAACAAATGCCCGCTTGCTGATTTATCATATTTACTTATCAGAGCGTTTCTTACCTCTTTATCTTGCGCCTGAGTTACAGTTCCTATAAACAAAGCGAATGTAAATATATAGAAGAGTTCTTTCTGTCTCATAATCTTTATTTTATGGTGTTGTAAATTTCAACATTTTTTTACAATACATACTTAAAGAACTAATTTTTTAATCAAACTAACTCTTCCAAAGCCGGAGATTATATGTTCTTCTATGAAATTTCTATATATTTGGACATCATCAATATAATTTTAACTATGAATTTAAAAAGATCGTCCCTAGGCATTGTTGTAGGAGTTTTAGCTTTTTCTACCTCCTGTAATAAAGCAAAAGAAGATGCAATTCCTGACTGGAATAGTGAAAATGCTTTTTTTACAGAAAGCACACTCCCTTACCAAACTGCTGACTTTGACAAAATAAAAAATAAAGATTTTAAACCTGCACTCTTAGAAGGAATGCGCAGACAAATTGAAGCAATCAACAATATCGTTGCTAATACAGCAGAACCTACTTTTGATAATACGTTAGTAGAGTTAGAGCGATCAGGTGCACTCTTAGATCGGGTACGCTCTGTTTTTAATCTTTTAATTGGCGCACATACCAATGATGAATTAAAAAGCATAAACAATGAGCTTTCTCCAAAGTTTGCTGCACACAGCGATGCTATTTATTTAAATAACCAACTGTTTGAACGCATCAAAAAATTACATGCTAATAAGGCTTCCTTAAATCTTAATCCAGAACAAGAACGGCTTTTAGAGGTTTATTACCAAAAATTTGAACAAGCCGGAGCTAATTTAAACGCTGATCGCAAAGATAAATTAAAAGCGCTTAATCAAGAGATTGCCTCATTAAGCACCAAGTTTGGCGATCAATTATTAGCTGCAACAAAGGAGGGAGGGGTTTCTTTCTCTGAAGAAGAATTAAAAGGATTGAGTACTGAAGAGCTTAACTCTATTAAACAAACCAACGGAAGTTATCTTATACCGTTGAGCAATACTACCCAACAACCCGATTTGTCTATTTTAGAAAACAGAGCTGCAAGAGAGAAATTGTTTAAAGCAGCTTGGATAAGAGCGGAAAAAGGCGATACAAATGATACCAGAGAAACATTAATAAAACTGGCAAAGAAAAGAGCGGAAAAAGCAAAGTTAATGGGCTTTGATAATTATGCCGAATGGAGTTTACAGGAAACAATGGCTAAAACTCCCGAAAATGCTATCCAAATCTTAAAAGAATTGAGTCCTTATGCAGTTTCAACTGCAAAAAAAGAAGCTGAAGATATCCAAGAATTAATCAATAAATCAAGTGATCCTTTTACTCTTACTGCTGCTGATTGGAATTATTATGCTGAAAAAATAAGAGAAGAAAAATATGCTCTCAATCAAAATGAGCTTAAACCTTACTTTGAATTGAATGCTGTTTTAGAAAATGGCGTATTTTTCATGGCACAAAAGCTATATGGTTTGTCATTTAAAGAGCGTACAGATATTCCGGTTTGGCAAAAAGATGTAAAAGTTTATGAAATTTTCAATGAAGACAGCAGTCCTCTTGGGTTATTTTATGCAGATTATTTTCAGAGAGATTCCAAAAGAGGCGGTGCCTGGATGAGCAATATTGTAAAACAATCTAAACTATTCGATCAATTGCCTGTTATTTACAACGTAGGGAACTTTCCAAAGCCAATTCAAGGTCAGCCTGCCTTGCTTTCCTTGGACAATGTGGTAACTGTTTTTCATGAATTTGGACACGCTTTGCATGGCTTCTTTGCTAATCAAACCTACCCCACCCTTTCAGGAACAAATGTTGCCAGAGATTTTGTTGAGTTTCCATCACAATTCCACGAGCATTTTGTTTTTGAGCCTTCTGTATTAAAAAACTATGCTAAACATTATAAAACAGGAGAAGTTATCCCTGATGGATTACTAGAAAAAATAGAAAAAGCATCCAATTTTAACATTGGATATGATACAACTGAATTACTTGCTGCTTCTTTAATTGATATGGAATGGCACACTATTAATCCTGGTATTGAAATTGAAGATGTTGCAAAATTTGAACAAGCAGCTTTACAAAAATATGGCTTAGATCTACCAATGGTTCCGAGCAGATATCGTTCTTCTTACTTCAGCCATATTTTTGGCGGAGGCTATGCTGCTGGATATTATTCTTACAAATGGTCGGAAATGCTGGATTTTGATGCTTATGAATGGTTGGAAGAAAATGGAGGAATGACGCGTAAAAACGGACAAATTTTAAGAGATAGAGTTTTTTCAAAAGGAAATTCAGAACCTTTAGATATATTGTATAAAAACTTCAGAGGAAAAGATCCTTCTATCCAAGCACTGTTGAGATATAAAGGCTTTAATTAGGTATTAAAAAACCTCCGAAAAATTTTCGGAGGTTTTTACTTTTATTTTATTCCATTCTGATCCAACCATCGTCTGTACTTTAAACTATTCTGATTGTGTTGTTCTAATGATCTTGCAAATTCATGATAGCCTACTCTGTCTACACTTGCACAAAAATAAATATAATCGTGATTCTCAGCATCTAGAACTGCATCTATAGTGGTTTTATCTGGCATAAAAATGGGACCCGGAGGTAATCCAATATTGATATAAGTGTTATATGGTGAAAGTATTTCAGTATCTTTTCGGTACACTCTATTAATCACTTGGTCAAAATCATCTGTATACATTTTTTTAGCGTAAACCACTGTTGGATCTGCCTGTAGTGGCATACCAATTTTGAGTCGATTCAGATACACGCCCGCTACACGAGCTCTCTCATCGCTTTTAGCAGTTTCTTTTTGGACAATTGATGCTAAAATAGTTACTTCTGCCGGTGTTAAATTTAATGATTCTGCCTTTTTTCTTCTTTCCTCATTCCAAAACCTGATATACTCTTTATGCAGTGTATTTCTTATTCGCAAAGGAGACACATTCCAATAAAACTCATATGTTTCTGGCAAATAACATGTTAACGCAGTTTCTTTTGTAAGTTCATTATCTTTCAAAAATTCCTCATCTAAAAAAATTTCCATCATGGATAAACTATCTTGTTCTAATTGCTCTGCAATTCGCGCTGCAAGATTTTCAATGCGTTCCATATTGTTAAAAGTTACTCTTACAGGAACGTTTGCTCTTAACGCTTGAATAATATCGTAATTAGTCATACCATTGCGCAACTTAAACCGCCCCGCTATCACATTTGTAGTATAATTGCGTTGCTCTGCTATAGATTCAAAGTTTTCGACATTCTTTAAATACGGTGCAAGATTATTTTTAATATTCTGAAAAGACGATTCACTTTTTACATAAAAGTACTCTTCATTCCAATTTTCTAAATTATCTGAAAAAGCCTTGTTATACCATATATAAACATATCCCAACAGCCCAAATGCAACTATAGCTGTCAGAATCATAAGTATTTTGTTTACTTTCATATTTTTAAAATATTAGCTGATACATTACTTCGTCTTTATAGGTATCTCCCACCCTATTCCATTGTTTTTTTACACCAACTTCTGCGAAGCCAAATTTATGAAAAAGCTTTTTGCTGGATGTATTATCTGCGGCAATATTTGCATAAATCTGTTGAAGCAATAAATGTTGGTATGCATAATCTATAACTATTTTTAATGCCTGACTACCTATACCTTTCATTCTATTGGTATCCCGCTGAATTACGATTCCTATCCCTGCTCTTGCGTTTTTAGGATCGTAATCAAAAATATCTATCAACCCATAAACTTCATCCGTTTTTTTATCGCATATAACCAATCTTAACTGTTTAGCTTCATAAATATCCTGATGAGCATTTTCTAAATATTGTCGAATTAAAAAACGACTGTATGGTGTTTGGGTATTACTGACTTCCCAAAGTTTTAAATCATTTTCAATTTGATAAACAAACTCCAAATCTTCAGGTTCTAAAGCTCGTAGATAAATGTTTTCTGCTTCTAATCTCTGCATCATTTTAAATAGCAATTTTTCCCTGAAAAACAAATTCAGCGGGTCCCGTTAAAAAAACATTGCTGTATTTTTGATTAGAATAATCAAATGAAACTTTTAAACTCCCACCTTCCACATCTATTTTTATGTCTCTAGCGTTTGCCTTTCCCACATCAAACATAGCGATTGCTGCTGCTGTTGCCCCTGTTCCACAGGAAAGTGTTTCATTTTCTACTCCTCTTTCAAAAGTTCTTATCTTAAAATAATTATCTCCTTTTTGTTCAACAAAATTAACATTGGTTCCGGAAGGCATGTACAACTCGCTTTCTCTTATTCTTTTACCATTATTAAATACATCATAATATTCAATATCCTGAACTACTTGTATATGATGAGGAGAACCAGTATTTAAAAACATAAAGTCAGCACTTTTATTGATATTTTCAACATCTATCATCTGTAATGAAATATCACCATCCTCATTAATTAATGCCTGATGCTCTCCATCAACAGCTATAAAACGACATTGTTTTTGTATTATTCCCAAGAGGCTTGCAAAAGCAACAATACACCTTCCTCCATTTCCGCACATAGTACTTTCTTTCCCGTCAGAATTGTAATAAACCATCTTAAAATCAAAGGTATTATCCGTTTCAAGCAAAATTAATCCATCACCTCCTATCCCTAATTTTCGATCACACAAAAAAGACACTAAATCACTGTTTTCTTGGTTAAATATACCTCTTCTATTGTCTATCATTACAAAATCATTGCCTGTTCCCTGAAACTTATAAAATTCTAACATACAAAATACCTGTTTACTTATTTTACAGCAAAGTTATGAAATATATATGTCTTATAATTACACTGTTAATCAGAGGTTAAATCCAGACAGATAAAAAATTACTTTTATAACTTTACTCAACAGAACACAATATAACACATTTCATTATGAAAAAAACACTTGGCACTATTTTGATTTGTTTATTTAGTGGAGCTATTACACTAATAGGATATAAATATCTTATAGAAAAACCTTATTCTCCTTCGTTTGAAGAGCAAACGACAACTGCCCAATCTGTCCCGCAAAATTCAAATCATTCCTTATCAAATTACCAAGCTGATTTTACAGGAGCCGCAGAATCTACTGTCAATGCTGTTGTTCACGTTAAAAATCTTAGCTATGTAACTACTCATTCTAATCCGCTTTTAGAATTCTTTTATGGTTATAAAGGCGGAACACAAGCACAAATAGGAACCGGATCGGGAGTTATTATAGCTGAAGACGGATATATCGTAACCAATAACCACGTTATTGCCAATGCTTCAGAACTGGAAGTGACGCTTAATGACAATCAGAGTTATAAAGCCAAATTAATTGGAACAGATAAACAAATGGATATTGCCCTGCTAAAAATAGAAGCTAAAGAGAAACTGCCTCATTTAATTTTCGGAGATTCTGATCAAATAAAGTTAGGTGAATGGGTTTTAGCAGTTGGTAATCCATATAATCTGACTTCTACAGTTACTGCGGGCATTATTTCTGCTAAAGCAAGAAGCTTATCAAAGACCGGAATTCAGTCTTTTATTCAAACAGATGCTGTAGTTAATCCGGGAAACAGCGGAGGTGCATTAGTAAATGCCTCAGGAGAACTAATAGGCATTAATACTTTAATTTCTTCCAATACCGGTTCATATGTCGGATATTCCTTTGCTGTTCCGTCAAATATAGTTAAAAAAATTGTAGAAGATTTATTAGAATACGGCAATGTACAAAACGGTGTTTTAGGCGTTAGCGGATTTGAAATCAACAATATGACTGCCAAACAACTAAATACAAAAACTTCTCGTGGATTTTATGTGCAAAGTATTGTTGAAAACTCCGGAGCACAAAAATCAGGAATTCAAGCAGGAGATATCATTTCTGCTATAAACGGAAAGAACATATCCTCGTTCGTGGATATTAAAAACATTTTAAACACTAAACGTCCTAATGATGTAGTTACCGTAAAACTATTAAGAGGTGAGACCGAAAAAACGATAGAAGTCGCCTTGATTAAAGCAGAAAATAATTCTCTGTCTTATAATGGATTTGAATTTGAAAACCTCACTCCAGAACAAAGAGCTAATTACAAAATCAAGTATGGTGTAAAAATAACAAAAGTAACCAACGAAAAATATTTGGCATACAAAGATGAATTAGAAGGCGCTCTTCTACTATCAGTCAATAATGTAAAAATCAACTCTGTTGATGAAGCTCGTCAACTATTATCTAATCAAAGCAACCAACAGCGTACCAAAATAGAAATCCTCAATTCTGTAGGTGAATATATTCGCTTACTAGTCTAATAAACAATATATTCACTACTAATTCGTTCTAAATTTTAACATTTGATTAATTCATAAAAAAAGCAGACTTTTGCACTAGTTTTATACAACACAATCTAAATATAATGAAAGATACGAATTTGTACGAAAAAGAATTAGCTTTTCAGGCAGACAGAAGAAAAGCTTGCGTAGAATTTATTAAAATTGTTAGTGACTTATGGTATGATAAATCTATTGAGTTATTAATGTTCCGCAACCAGCTTGTTGATCGCAGTGTAAATGATATCATCAATTTACATGAATATTCTGCTAAATTTGTAGAAAAACCTATCAATATTTTTGATTCCGTTGAAATAGCAAGAGCAATTCAACAAGCAGATTTGCCACCTTCACGGATTGATATTGGTCGTTTAACTTACGAATATCACTTAGAAGACGACCAGCATAACAGTGCTTTAAGTTTTGTTGTAAGCAAACTAAAAGATGCAAAAAACACAGAAGAAATTATACCTAAAGACGTTGTTTTATATGGATTTGGACGTATTGGTCGTTTACTGGCTCGCGAATTGATGAATAAAGTAGGAAAAGGACAACAAATGCGTCTTCGCGCAATTGTTACCCGTGATAAGAATGATGCTACTTTATTAGAAAAACGCGCATCATTATTAAAGTACGATTCAGTTCACGGAGATTTTGAAGGTGTTGTAAACACTGATCCTGAAAACAATGCTTTAATCATCAACGGAACAACTGTCCATATGATTTCTGCAAATACTCCAGAAGAAATAGACTATACTCAATTCGGTATTCACAATGCTTTAATTATAGACAATACTGGTGCTTTTAAAACAGATGAGGATTTAAAACGCCACTTAACTTCTAAGGGAGCTTCAAAAGTATTGTTGACTGCACCCGGAAAAGGTATGCCAAACATTGTACATGGAGTAAATCACAAAGAATATAACCCAGAAACAGTTGATATCTGGTCTGCAGCTTCATGTACCACCAATGCTATTACCCCTATTTTAAAAGTAATAGAAGATAATTTGGGAGTAGTAAAAGGCCACCTTGAAACCATTCACGCTTATACAAATGACCAAAATTTGGTTGACAACATGCACAAAAAATATCGTCGCGGTAGAGCTGCTGCCTTAAACATGGTTATCACTGAAACAGGAGCAGGTAGTGCAGTAGCCAAGGCTTTACCTTCTTTAGCAGGAAAGCTAACTTCAAACGCCATTCGTGTGCCCGTTCCAAATGGTTCATTAGTAGTATTAAATTTAGAAGTAGAAAAACCGACTTCTGTTGAGGAGTTGAACAACATTATGCGTAATGCTGCCTTAAATGGAGAGTTAGTAGAACAAATCAAATACTCTATGAATAATGAATTGGTGTCTTCAGATATTGTAGGTACTTCTGCTCCTTCTATTTTTGACAGTAAAGCAACTATTGTTTCCGCAGATGGAAAAAACATTGTAATGTATGTTTGGTATGATAATGAATACGGATATAGTCATCAAGTTATCCGTTTAGCAAAACACATTGCACAAGTAAGACGCTATACTTATTATTAATAATTTTTTAGTTAGATAAAAAAGTCTTGAATAAACAACAGCAACAAGTGAAAAAACTTGTTGCTGTTGTTTTATCTTTTATTTTAATCTATACTAATATTCTTTTTGAATTCTAATAAAAAGGTAAATTATCTAAATCTACATTACCTCCAGAAAGAATAATTCCAACTTTTTTATCTTCAAAAACAGGTCTTTCCTTAATTAATAGTGCTAACGCTACTGCACTGCTGGGTTCAACAATAATTTTCATGCGTTCCCAAATCAGGCGCATCGCACTGATTATTTCATTTTCCCGAACTCTTATAATTGCTTTTACACCTTGTTGGATAATAGGAAAGTTAATATCCCCCAATTGAGTTCGAAGACCATCAGCGATTGTATCTGTAGTTCGATTAGACTCTATTTTTCCGTTTTCTAATGAACGATAAGCATCATCTGCTTCAAAAGGTTCTCCTCCGTAAACTTCAATTTCTTTTTTACCAAAATGTTTAGCCGCTAATGCCGTTCCTGCAATCAACCCTCCTCCACCTATCGGAGTTATTAATACATCTAGTTCAGGCTCAGCTTCTAAAAATTCCTTGGCAGCAGTAGATTGTCCTACAATAACATTTATGTCATTGGAAGGATGGATAAAAGTTGCTCCTGTTTTATCTATTACCTGTTTACAGACTCTTTCTCTTGATTCTAAATTCGGTGCACAATTTATAATTTCACCTCCATAAACTAGTACTGCATTGCGTTTAACTAATGGCGCATCGTCTGGCATTACAATATAACATTTTACATTTACAGAACAGCATGCTAATGCTAAAGCTTGTGCAAAATTGCCTGATGAGTGTGTTACCACTCCTTTTCTTTTTTGTTCTTCTGATAGCTTTAAAACAGCATTTGTTGCTCCTCTAATTTTAAAAGCCCCTGCGCGTTGAAAATTCTCACATTTAAAATATAAATCACTTCCTAGAAAGTTTTCTATATGTTTAGATTCAAGAATAGGCGTTTTGTGAATATATGGCTTTATGGCTTCGTGACAGGCGGATAATTCTTTTTTCATAATAAAAGTAATATTTATAATCAAAAAACTCTCAGTTCAAAATTACTGAGAGTCTTTCATTTTTTTATTATAAATGATAAAATATTATTTTACATCCATCAATTCAACATCAAAAATTAAAGCTGCATTTGGTGGGATTACTCCTCCTGCGCCTCTTTCTCCATAGCCTAAATAAGCTGGAATAATAAATCTGGCTTTATCTCCTACTTTTAAAAGAGAAATTCCTTCATCCCATCCTTCTATAACATGACCTAGTCCCAACGGAAATTCAATCGGTTTTTTTCTTTTATAAGAGTTGTCAAACTCTGTTCCGTTTGCCAAAGCTCCTTTATAATGAACAGAAACTGTTTTTCCTTTTTCTGCTTTTTTGCCATTTCCATTTACAATGAACTGATACCGCAAACCACTGTCTGTTTTTTCAAAACCTGCTGCCAGTTGCTCAACTGTCTCGTCTGCTTTTCTTTTTTCTTCTAACTCTCTTTTTGCTCTAGCTCCTTCAAATGTACGAAAAGCTTCGACAGCATTCCATTTTTCAGCTGCTTTCCCTACTCTCAAAATCTCAATTGAAGTAATTTCATCTCCTTGTTCTACAGCGTCAACAACATCTTGTCCTGCCACAACATGTCCAAAAACAGTGTGTTTTCCGTCTAACCAAGGCGTAGCAACATGTGTAATAAAAAATTGAGAACCATTTGTTCCTGGTCCCGCATTGGCCATTGAAAGTACCCCTGGTTTATCATGGTTTAATTCCGGATGAAATTCATCGTCAAATTGATATCCCGGTCCGCCTGTTCCTGTTCCTGAAGGACAACCTCCCTGAATCATGAAATCAGGAATTACTCTGTGGAATTTTAATCCGTCATAATATGGTTTTCCTTGTGGACGAGCCGTGTTTTCTAACTTTCCTTCTGCAAGTGAAACAAAGTTGCCGACTGTTCCGGGTGTTTTATCTTCTGTCAATTTCACAACTATTTCTCCTTTTGTTGTGTTGAATTTTGCGTAAATACCGTTTTCCATTGTTCTATTGTTATTAATTCTGTAACCGCTATTTTTCAAAAACTACGCGATTTATATGTTTATACCTTTTTTTCGACTAAACAGATAAATGATGATTGACAAGGTTGCCAAAGACATTCCTCCCAAACAAACTCCGCTCCATCCGAAAAATTTCCACAAATATAGTCCAAAAGCCGAGCCAAAAGCCGTTCCTAAGAAACCAAATGACATATAGACAGTATTTAATCTGTTTCGAGCTTCGGGCAACAGAGAATATATTCGGGTTTGATTGGATACGTGTATGGTTTGCATCCCCAAATCTATCAGGATAATTCCTACAATCAGCCCAAATACAGATGCTGAGGAAAAGTAAAAGATTACAAAACTCAACAATGTCATGACAATACCCGACAAAATTAGTTTTTTTGCTCCGCCCGCTCCGCCAATTTTTCCAACCAAAGGCGCGACAAATGCACCACAAGCACCAATCAATCCAAATGCGCCTATTATTGCGCTGTCATATTCAAACGGTTTGTTGTACAAAAGCAAAACCATAGTCGTCCAAAATGCGCCAAATTGGGCAAATGCCAATCCGGTAATTAAAGTAGCTTCTCTAAGTACAGGTTGTGTTTTTATCAAATGCCACATCGATAAATATAAGGCAGAAACTGTTCCTTTAAAATTAGGTTTATTAACGGGAAGTCGTGCCTGAATCATCAAGACCAAAACAACGCTTACGCCGGCTGCAATCCAAAACATTCCTCTCCAACCAAGCCACACGCCAACAAATCCGCTAATGGTTCTTGAAAACAATATCCCAATAAGCAACCCGCTGACCACTGTTCCGATAACTTTTCCTCTTTGCTCTTCGGATGACAAACCTGCTGCCATCGGCAAAATTAATTGAGGAACAATGGACGCCGCACCTAAAGCAAAACTGGCTATTTGCAAAACCCAAAAGCTTTTTACAGTCGCAGTCAGCAATAAGGCTACAATGGAAAACAAGGTTGTAATGATGATTTGTTTTTTTCGCTCCAATTTATCTCCCAGCGGAATCATTAAAAACATTCCCACGGCATATCCGCCTTGCGTCAAATAAGTAAGCGTTCCGGCAGAAGCTTCTGAAATGTTAAATTCCTTTGCAATCAAAGGAATTAAAGGTTGACAATAATATAAATTGGCTACAATTATCCCTGTAATTGCAGCCATAAAAAGTACATTTGATTTTGATAAACTCATAGGGGCAAATTTATATTTTTTCATTCTTTCGACATTTTGAATGCTAGTTAAAAATCTATTAATCCTTTTCGCTTTTTTTAAAGGCAATTCGCTTCCGTTTTTGTAACTATCAATAAGGATTGTACATTTGCAAAAAATATTTGCACTATGCGCATCGACATTATTTCTGTTTTACCCGAATTGATAGAAAGTCCTTTTCAGGCTTCCATTTTAAAAAGAGCCATTGCCAAGGGATTAGTAGAAGTTCACTTTCACAATCTCAGAGATTACAGCACAAACAAACACAAAAACGTGGATGACTACCAATTTGGAGGAGGAGCCGGAATGGTGATGAGCGTAGAACCGATAGATAAATGTATCACTGCTTTAAAAGCTGAACGCCAATACGACGAAATAATATATATGACGCCGGATGGAGAAACGCTGAATCAGCAAATGGCAAATGGCATGTCTATGCTTAAAAATATCATTATTCTTTGCGGACATTACAAAGGGGTTGACCAAAGAGTGAGAGATCATTTTATCACAAAAGAAATTTCTATTGGCGATTATGTTTTATCGGGAGGAGAACTCGGTGCTGCAATTTTGTGCGATGCAATTATCCGACTGATTCCGGGAGTTTTAAGCAATGAAACCTCTGCCTTAACAGATAGCTTTCAGGACAATTTGCTTGCTCCGCCAATTTATACCAGACCGGCAGAATATAAAGGCTGGAAAGTTCCGGATGTTTTATTGAGCGGAAATTTTGCCGAAATTGACAAATGGCGCGAAGAAAAAGCGTATGAACACACAAAAAACAGACGCCCCGATTTGCTGGAAAAGTAAAATTTATTTTTTACGATATATAATCAATCTGTATTTGTAAAAAATGAAATTACATACGGCTTAATTTAATCTCTTCATTTCATTTTTTTTTATATATTTGCGTCCGATTTGGATCAACCTCTGGCGAGGTCCGTGTATGTTGTTCTGATATTAATAAACAATAATAAAATGGCAGATTTATTAAAATTCGTACAAGACGAATTAGTTGCAAAAAAAGACTTCCCAACTTTTAAAGCGGGAGACACAATCACTGTGTACTACGAAATTAAAGAAGGCGAGAAAAAAAGAACTCAGTTCTTTAAAGGTGTAGTTATTCAAAGAAGAGGTTCTGGAGCTACAGAAACTTTTACTATCCGAAAAATGTCTGGTAACGTTGGGGTTGAACGTATTTTCCCTGTTAACATGCCAGCTTTAGAAAAAATTGAAGTTAATCAAAGAGGTAAAGTTCGCAGAGCTCGTATTTTCTACTTCAGACAACTTACTGGTAAAAAAGCGAAAATCAAAGAAAGAAGAGGTTAATCCTTTTTCTTTTGAGAGAACAAAAAAAGATGCTGTTTTTAATAAAACAGCGTCTTTTTTTATTTGTATTCTCGTCGATTTTTATTCTACATATTGTGCTTCGTTTGCTTTTTCAAGATTAACATTGTCAAAAAAGCCTTGCTCCTTCATCCAATCATCACTATAAATTTTACTCATATAACGCGATCCGTGATCGGGAAAAAGAACAACTACATTGCTATTTTTATCAAATTCTCCTTCGGCTTCAAACTGGCGCAGAGCCTGAAGCACAGCTCCTGAAGTATAACCTAAAAACAATCCCTCTACTTTTGCCAGTTCGCGCGCTGCATGAGCTGCTGCTTCATCTGTTACTTTGGTAAACCTGTCTATAACACTAAAATCTGTTGCGGTAGGAATAAGGTTTTTCCCTAGACCTTCTATTCTATACGGAAAAATTTCGTTTTTATCAAACTCACCTGTTTCATGATATTTTTTAAGTACCGAACCGTATGCGTCAACACCTAATACACGGATAGACGAGTCTTGTTCTTTCAGATATTTAGCCGTTCCCGAAATTGTACCTCCTGTTCCTGAGCAGGCAATAAAATGAGTTATTTTTCCATTAGTTTGTTCCCAAATTTCAGGTCCGGTAGTTTGGTAATGCGCTTCAATATTCAATTCATTAAAATATTGATTGATGTATATTGATCCTTTTAATTCTTCATGAAGGCGCTGAGCAACGCTATAATATGAACGCGGGTCATCGGCAGCTACATTTGCCGGACAAACGTAAACCTTTGCCCCCATTGCTCTTAACATATCTATTTTGTCTTTGGAAGATTTAGAACTCACTGCTAAAATACATTCGTATCCTTTGATTGCACCAACCATAGCAATGCTAAAACCAGTGTTTCCGGAAGTGGTTTCTACAATTGTATCTCCGGATTTTAATATTCCTTTTTTTTCTGCTTCTTCAATGATGTGTAACGCAATCCTGTCTTTTGCAGAATGTCCGGGGTTAAAAGCTTCTACTTTTCCATAAAAATTTCCTTTTAATCCCTGAGTGATTTTTGATAGTTTAATCAGCGGAGTATTTCCCACTAAATCCAGTATACTGTCAAAAGCCTGAATACTTTTTTTCATAAATTTATTTTTAATCAAAGTATTGACTACAAAAACATTCAATACTTTATATGAGACAAAGTTAATAAAAAATACCTAATTACTTTTTAATCCCCTCTAAATCCAACAAAAACGCGTATTCTTCTGCTACTTCTTTTAACGCTTCAAAACGCCCCGATGCACCGCCGTGTCCGGTATCCATATTAATATTTAAAAACAATTGTTTGTTGTTTGTTTTTAACGTTCGGAGTTTAGCTATCCATTTTGCAGGTTCCCAATATTGCACTTGCGAATCGTGAAATCCGGTTGAAACATACATATTTGGATAGTCCTGTGCTTTTACATTGTCATACGGAGAATAAGACAACATATAATCGTAAAATTCTTTCTCATTTGGATTTCCCCATTCATCGTATTCTCCTGTTGTCAACGGAATGCTATCGTCCAACATAGTGGTAACAACATCGACAAACGGCACTTGCGCAATAACTCCATTGTACAAATCGGGAGCTTCGTTTGCAATAACGCCCATCAACATTCCTCCGGCAGACCCTCCTTCGGCATACAAATATTCGGCAGAAGTATATTTTTGTTCAATAACGTATTCTGAGCAAGCAATAAAATCAGTAAACGTATTTTTTTTCTTGAGCAATTTCCCGTTTTCATACCAATCTCTTCCCATATCTTCACCTCCTCTAACATGAGCAATCGCATAAACAAAACCTCTGTCCAACAAACTCAATCGGGTAGTAGAAAAATACGGTTCCATTGTAATTCCGTACGAACCATAAGCGTACAAAAGCAAAGGATTTTTTCCGTTTTTTTGCAATCCTTTTTTGTAAATCAAAGAAATAGGCACTTTTACTCCGTCTTTTGCCGTTGCCCAAATTCGCTCTTCCGCATAATTGTCCTTGTCAAAATCACCTAATACTTCTTGCTCTTTTTTAACCGTTTTTTCTTTGGTTCGCATGTTAAAATCAATCACAGAAGACGGCGTATTTAACGATTGATATACGTAACGCAAAATTTCAGTATCAAAATCGATATTTACACTTGTGTAAGCATTATACGTTTCACTTTCAAAAGGCAAATAATACATCTGTTCCGGCTGATTCCAAGGTTGTATTTTTAATTTGGACAAACCGTTAGATCGCTCCGAAACAACTAAATAATCTTTAAAAATATCGATTCCTTCCAGCAAAACATCGTTTTTGTGCGCGATTAATTCTTTCCAATGTTCAACATCGGTTTGGTTTTCCGGACACTGCATCAATTTAAAATTGTAAGCATCGTCCAAATTAGTCATAATATAAAAATGCGCATTATAATGAGAAATGCTGTATTCAACACCGCGTATTCTTTGCTGAAATATTCTAAATGTTCCATTCGGATTATCGGCTTCCAAAATGCGGTATTCTGACGTTAGCGTACTTTCGCTTCCGATAACCAAATATTTACGCGATTTTTCTTTGTAAATGAAAGTATTAAACGTGTCGTCTTTTTCAAAATACACCAATTCATCCGCTTCAATATCAGTGGCAATTTGATGTTTAAAAATTTTATCCGCTCTTAAAGTTACTTCGTCTTTGCGGGAATAATACAGCGTTTTGTTGTCACTTGCCCAAGTAGAATTTCCGGTTGTTTTTTCTATTTTATCGCTTAAAATCTTTCCTGTTTTCAGGTTTTTGATTTGAATTGTATATTCTCGTCTCGATACCGCATCAACCCCAAAAGCCACCCAATTGTTATCTTCGGAAACATTAATTCCTTTTAAATGAAAATAAGTATGTCCCTCCGCCATTTCATTGCAATCAAAGATAATTTCTTCTATTGCATCCAAACTTTCTTTTTTGCGGGCATAAATCGGATAATCTTTTCCTTTTTCAAAACGAGTCAAATACCAATATTCGTTGTAAAAATAGGGAACAGAACTGTCGTCTTCTTTTATTCGGCTTTTCATTTCCTCAAACAGCGATTTTTGAAAATCCTGCGTATGCGCCGTCATTTCTTTGTAATACTTGTTTTCGGCATTTAAATATTCTATTACTTCCGGATTTTCTCTTTCGTTCATCCAAAAATAATTGTCAGTTCGCGTATTGTTGTGTTTTTTTAATTGGGTAGGAATAATCTTTGCAATCGGTGCTTTTATATGTTGATTCATTTTTTCATTATTTGGAACAAAAATACTAATTATTTTTCGCCTCAAGATTATATGGATTTTAGTTATTCAGCAAGATTTTCAAGGATTTTATATACACAAAAGGTCTGTGAATTTACAGGTCGCTCCTACGGAGCTTGTTACGGATAATTTATTTTTTTCTATTAACAGTTCGTTCCTACGGAACTCTTTTATCTTTCACAAAATAGAGAATAAAATTTAAAAAGAAGAATTTATCTCTCTAACTTCCATTTTTGCAACCTCTTTTGGTTTTAATTATTTTGATTCAGCAATTGTTTACTTGGATCAACAATCATTGTCGAAGGCTGTTCTATCGGTTCAATATTGAATCTAAACAACTCTGGTTCTTCTTGTTCCATATCATAAATTAGCACAAATCTCAAACTATCACATTTTAAGAAATATTCATAAATAAAAGCAGTCCTACTATTACCATTATTATTCATTGTAAAAAAATCTACAAATTTTCCATTTCTATTTTCCCAATCGCAATTCATTTTAATATCATTCAATAAATTTTCAACCTGGTCTTTTGGAAAATATTTCTCAGGAAACTCTTTGCTAATATCAGGATTAATCAGATTTGTCATTATGTAATCTGATTTTTCCTCTGCTTTATCATGTTTCTCCATTTTACTCGTTAAATTACAAGATGTGAAAAGAATTATCAAACCGATTACTGCTAAAATTCGTTGTATCATAAATATGTGAAATTGGTGTTAATACCCAAATGTACGAATAACTTCCAAACAACAAAACCGCTTTCGTCCAACTTTTATCTTTCCAAAAACATTAAATCTAAAACTTCCAACAAAAAATGTAAATTTGCTTTCGATTAAAAAATAAAATTATGTTTGGAGATTTAATGGGCATGATGGAAAAATTGCAGGAAGCCCAAAAAAAAGTAGAAGAAACAAAACAACGTTTAAACTCGGTTTTGATTGACGAGCAAAGTGCAGACGGCTTATTAAAAGTTACGGTAACCGCCAACAGACAAATCCGCAGTTTAGAAGTAAATGACGAATTGTTAAACGATAAAGAACAATTAGAAGATTACCTAATTTTGACGCTGAACAAAGCGTTGGAAAAAGCCGGAGCAATTAACGAAGCGGAATTGGCAGCGGTTGCAAAAGACGGAATGCCTAATATTCCGGGAATGGATCTTTTTAAATAATATCAGCACACAATGAAAAAATACATTTATACTTTTATTGCTGTTGGTGCAATTTTATTTTCGGCTTGTAAAAACGAATCTCCTAATTACAACCTTTCCATAAACGGAACAATTGACGGATTTAAGCAAGGTAAAATATACTTGTTTAAAGTGCAGGACACTATATTTTCGGCTATTGATTCGGTTGTTGTAAAAGGCAATCCTGAATTTAATTTTAACCTCAACATTGATTCACCAGAAATGTTTTTTCTTGCTCTTGACAGAGGGCATAGTAAGTCAATAGACAATCAAATTCCGTTTTTTGCTGAGCCCGGAAACATAGAAATCCACACAACGCTGAAAAACTTTTTTAACGACGCTAAAATTTTGGGTTCAAAAAGTAATGACGTTTATCAGGAATACTTGCAAACCCGTACTTTGATCACCAATCGACAAAACGATTTGCTGATTGAAATTTTTAATGCTGAAAGAGAAAATAACCAACAGAAAGCAGACAATTTATATTTACTAAACAAAAAACTAACAGCAAGACTGTACTTGAATGCTGTAAACTTTGCCATTAATCACAATGATAGCGATGTAGCTCCTTATATAGCCTTAACCGAATTGTATGACCGTAATATTAAATATCTGGACACAATTTACAATAGTTTGACAGACAAAGCAGCTACTAATAAATACGGACAACAGCTTAAAGAATATATAAAAGAGCGCAAAGCTGAGCACATAACAGAATAAAAACAAAAAAACGCCCAAAATAAGGCGTTTTTAAATATAGGCATAAATATGGCTGCTACCTATTTTCTATCCCAAAATAGTTATGAGGAGTAATTTGTTTTAGTTCATTTTTGATTGTATCAGATATATTCAGTGTTTCAATAAAGGAATGAATAGACTCTTTATTAATAGTTGTATTGGTCCTTGTTAAATCTTTTAAAGCTTCGTAAGGATTTGGATATCCTTCTCTTCTCAAAATAGTTTGGATAGCTTCTGCCACTACTGCCCAATTATTTTCTAAATCTTGAGTCAGCTTACTTTCATTTAACAATAGTTTATTCAATCCTTTTAAAGTTGATTCAAAAGCAATCAATGTATGTCCAAAAGGTACTCCTATATTTCGTAGAACCGTACTATCCGTCAAGTCTCTCTGTAAACGAGATAAGGGAAGTTTTGCTGCCAGATGTTCAAAGACAGCATTTGCTATTCCTAAATTACCTTCTGAATTTTCGAAATCAATAGGATTTACTTTATGCGGCATTGCAGACGAACCGATTTCTCCTGGTTTTATTTTTTGTTTAAAATAATCCATTGAAACATACGTCCATATATCTCTGTCTAAATCAATCAAAATAGTATTAATACGCTTTAACGCATCAAAGAAAGCAGCAAAATGATCATAGTGTTCTACCTGAGTAGTAGGAAAAGAATGTTTTAATCCCAAAGTAAGTTCTACAAAATCAGTTCCGAACTGTTTCCAGTTATGTGTGGGATAAGCAACATGATGTGCATTAAAATTGCCTGTTGCACCACCAAATTTAGCTGCAAAAGGTATATTATTCAATAGTCTTAGCTGCTCTTCTAAACGCTCTGTAAAAACATGTATTTCTTTTCCTAAACGTGTAGGTGAAGCTGGTTGTCCGTGTGTACGTGCCAGCATCGGTATGTCTTTCCACTCTACACTAAGTTCTTTCAGTTTGTTTATCAATTCAATAAAAGCAGACATGTATACCTCTTCAAAAGCATGCTTTGTCAGCAAAGGAATAGAAGTGTTATTAATATCTTGGGAAGTCAATCCAAAATGAATAAACTCTTTATATTTTTCAAGCTTAAGACTATCAAAAGCATTTTTAATAAAATATTCGACTGCTTTAACATCGTGGTTTGTTATTTTTTCTTTTTCTTTAATCCACAATGCATTCTCCATTGAAAATTCTCGATATAATTTACGCAATTCAGGAAAAACAGAAGCTGGGACTTCTTTGAGCTGAGGAATTCCATATTCACAGAGAGCAATAAAGTATTCCACCTCAACCAAAACCCTGTATTTAATCAAAGCTTCTTCCGAAAAATAATTGGCTAAAGCTTTTGTTTTACTTCTATAGCGTCCATCAATTGGTGAAATAGCGTTTAATTCTGTCAGCATAATATTAAATTGTGTTGTTAAGGGGCAAAGATACTGTTTTAGCAACAGATAGAAAATAACTAAAAACTAAAAAAGATAGCTGAGGCTATCTTTTTTAAACTATTTAGACCACTCTTTTATGGCATCTTTATTAATTTTTACATAATCCTGGTTATTGGCTTTTTCTGCTAATTCTAAAGCCTTTTTAGCTGTTTCTATTGCCGCAGCTTTATCGCCAGATTTTGCCTGAATTTGCGATTTTAATCTAACAAAATAATAAGGAATCTTATCGCCAGATTTTTCTATGGCTTGATTTATCCATTGCAAAGCTGATTTCATATTTTTGTCTGTTAGGTAATAATATTCTGCAGCTGCATAATAATCTACAATTGCTGGACCATCAAAAGTAGTCTCTATGCTTTCCATTGCCAATTGATCAGTTGGTACTTTAAAACGAACAGGGACAATTGTTTTTTCCCATATAATTTCTAAATCTGCATAATCAATATTAACATTGTTAACAGCAATAGTAAAAGTTTCATTTGTTCTGTTAGAATTTAAAACTCCTACTTTAGTGGAAAGTGCTACTTTACTGTCATCCCAGTTTGCTGGCAATCCCCAATTATTGACATCTGAATAAAAAATTACTTCCCACTCTCCTACTTTTGGAATTGTAAAAAGCGAATAAGATCCTTTTTTTAGTTTTTTCCCATCAATTTCTACATCATTGCCAAACGTAACTACCGTATTCATATTAGCTCCTGTTCTCCACAGGCGTCCATAAGGCACTAAATCTCCATATACTTGACGCCCTCGCATATTTGGCCTTGAATAATCAACTTTTACATCAGTTAGCCCTACTACCTGATGAACTTCTGCTTTTGTACTAGTAGACGGGGTATGAACTTGGGCATAAGCACCAATCCCTAACAAGGCAAAAGCTAATACAATAATTGTCTTTTTCATTTTAATTATTTTATCGGTTTATCTTACTTTTTTAATCCACTTTCCAACCACATTTTATACTCCTCCACATCTGGCGTATAACCTATCGGTTCTGCTAAACGGTTTTCTTCTGCATCTAAAATCACGTAATACGGCTGTGCATTAGCGTGATATTTTTCAATTTGAAAATCACTCCATTTATTTCCGATAGTTTTTATTTTTTTGCCTGTTGTTTCTGAAATATACTGTTCGTTTTCAAGCAGTTCTTTTTTATCGTCAACATATAAAGAAATCAATACAACGTCGTTTTTCAGCATTGTCAATATCGAAGGATCTGACCAAACGTAATCTTCCATTTTCCTGCAATTAACACAAGCAAATCCTGTAAAATCAAGCAGTATCGGTTTATTTACAGATTTTGCATATTCTAATCCCTTTTGGTAATCAGTAAAAGCAATTAGGTCATGTGCTCCAAGTTTAGCTCCTTCCGGCAATGCAGAAAAATCAGTGGCCAATCCGTTTCCTCCTTTACCTCCTACTCCATATGGACTTTCAGAATAAGTCATTGGAGGCGGAAACCCTGAAATCAATTTTAAAGGCGCACCCCACAATCCGGGAATCATATAAATAGTAAAAGTAGATACTAACAAAGCCATAAATAATCGTCCAACAGAAATTCTTTCGAGCTTTGAATCATGTGGCAACTGAATTTTTCCAAACAAATAAATTGCCCAAGCACCAAACACTGCAATCCAAATAGCTAAAAATACTTCACGTTCTAACCAATGTTTTTGCAATACTAAATCAGCATTAGACAAAAATTTAAATGCTAATGCAAGTTCTAAAAATCCTAAAGAAACTTTAACTGTATTCATCCATCCTCCTGAACGAGGCATAGAATTCAGCCATCCTGGAAACATAGCAAATAGCATAAAAGGTAATGCTAGCGCCAACGAAAACCCTAACATACCTATTAAAGGCGCAGTTCCTCCTTTGGCAGCTGCTTCTACCAATAAAGTTCCTACAATAGGACCTGTACACGAAAAAGAAACAATGGCTAATGCTAACGCCATAAAAAAGATGCCTATCAGTCCACCTCTGTCTGCCTGTCGATCTACTTTATTAGCCCATGAATTAGGTAGCATAATTTCAAAAGCTCCTAAAAAAGAGGCTGCAAATACAATTAATATTCCAAAGAAAATAACATTAAACCACACATTTGTTGATAGTGCATTTAATGCATCTGCTCCGAAAATCTTAGTAACAATTAATCCTAAAACTACATAAATGACAATGATGGACAAACCATAAGTAATTGCGTTTCTGATTCCTTTAGCCTTTGTTTTACTTTGCTTAGTGAAGAAACTTACTGTCATTGGAATCATTGGGAAAACACATGGAGTTAACAATGCTGCAAATCCACCTAAGAAAGACCATATAAAGATTCCCCAAACACTTCTGTCTTCTGTTTTAGGTGCTGTTTTTACATTTTCATCTGCCAATTTCTCATCTTTTACTATATCTTTCGTCTCTGATTGGTCTATGGATGCTTCCTCAAAATTTTTTACTTCTTTAGACGCCAGTGTTTTTAAATCATAAACAAACAGATTACTTTGACTAATACAAACATCTTTACAAACCTGATATTCCATCTCTACTTGAATATTAGGCGTATCAGGATTAATTAATTTTATTTCCTGAACTAGCTTAACTGGACCTACAAAATACGTTTCATCTACTTCAAATACATCGTTGTAAACTGTTTTAGTTTCACTTTCTTTAGCATTACCAATCAATTCATAATTTCCATCAATATTGTTATATACAAACTCCGTCGGAAGTGGTCCTCCTTCCGCTGTATATTGCGAATACATGTGCCAATCGTCCTCTACGATTCCATCCCAAGTAATAATAAACTCTGTGTCTGATTTTTTTTCAATTTTCGTCTGCCATTTCGCCGGATTCATAACCTGCGCCTGAATTGATGCAAACGAAACTAAAAGCAGTAGCAAAAAAGCTATTTTTTTCATAATGTTGTTTGAATTTTTAAAATTTTGGTTGTTGTATCTTGTATTTTAAATCGGTCATCCATTCTGTTTCCTATAATCCATATGATTTTGTCTTCTGAACACAATAACCATGTGTTTTCTTTTTGAAACTGGCTGAATTTTTCATCTTTAAAATATTTATTCACCTTTTTTGTTCCGGTCATTCCAAAAGGTTTAAAGCTATCTCCTTCTTTGACCTTGCGAACCGTAAGCGGAAATTTTATTAAGTCTTCATCTACCAGTATAAAAGATTTATCCAAAGCTAATTCAGTATCATAAAAAGTTTCAACACTTAGCTTTAAAGGATAGCTCAAGAACTGATTTTGCTCTAAATAGTATTTCTCTTCTTCTTTTTTCTCTGAAAGAATTGAATATAGGATTAATTCATCGCGGTTTTTTAACAATACATAGTCCTCAGAATATATTTTTTTTCCCGAACCTGAATCTAGTAGATATTCAATATCCTTCCATGCCGTAAAACCATAAGGTTGAAACCATTTATAAAGATATGCTTTAGGCAAAGACAGTTTTTTAATTTTTTTTATGTCAAAGTACAAGCTATCTCTTTTTTGAGTGACTACTTCTGCATAATGTAGCTTACTTGCGTCTTCACTCAATACAAATGTTTCTCTTAAATTTGCAATTGTATTGACAAACGATTGTTCAAAATTGCCATTTAAATCTTTTAATAGAGGCAGAATATTTTTTCTGATTTTATTCCTCAAATATTTAGTTTCACTATTTGTTCGATCTTCTCGCCATAAAATTCCTTTTTCGTGAGCATATTCTTCTATTTCTCTTCTTGAAAAAATGAGCAACGGACGTCTGATTTTTCCATTCTGTTCGGGTATTCCTAACAGTCCTCCTAATCCTGTTCCTCTTGAAAGGTTTATCAAGAAAGTTTCCATAGAATCATCCAAATGATGCGCAGTTAACAAAAAATCATATTGTTTTTCTTCTAATAACGAATCGAACCATCTATAGCGCAGTTCTCTGGCGGCAATCTGTATGGATACTTTTTGTTTTTGGGAATATTCTTCTGTATTGAATTCGACTACCAAACATTCCTTTTCCATCTCTTTTGACAAATTCTCAACAAATTGTTGATCGCCATCACTGTCTTCTCCTCTTAAATGAAAATTGCAATGAGCTACTCCAAAATCTAATTCTGCCGCTGCACACAAATACATTAGCACTACACTGTCAATTCCTCCACTAACTGCCAAGAGCAATCTGCCCGAATACAGTTCTGAGAAATTATTATTAACATGTGTTTTAAATTGATTTTGCATTTTTTGTTTTTGAAACTTTCAAAGTAAACAATTTTATTTGTTTTTATAAAGCCTTAATTTCATAATTTTCAGCTAAAAGAAATAGGGCATCAAGTCTCCACAATTAATTATTCAAATATTTTATTCATATTCAAAGCTGGAGTGATGAGCATAATTTCTCCATTTTTCAATACATTCTTGCATATCTTGAGGGATTTCAGAATCAAGCCGAAGGTATTCTTTTGTAACCGGATGTTCAAAACCTAAGGTCTTAGCATGCAGTGCCTGACGCGGTAGAATCTGAAAGCAATTTTCTACAAACTGTTTGTATTTAGTAAAAGTTGTACCTTTTAAAATCAAATGTCCTCCATAGCGCTCATCGTTAAAAAGAGTATGTCCGATGTATTTCATATGGACGCGAATTTGATGTGTTCTGCCTGTTTCCAATCTGCATGAAACCAATGTTACATAACCAAATCTCTCTAATACCTTGTAATGTGTAACCGCCCACTTTCCCTTAGCCTCGTCTTCATACGCAGCCATCTGCATTCGATCTTTAGCATGTCGCCCGATATAGCTTTCTATAGTTCCTTCTTCCTCTTCTACATTCCCCCAAACCAATGCTATATATTCTCTTTCTGTTGACTTTTCTGCAAACTGACGCTGTAAATCTGTCATTGCATACTCCGTTTTTGCCACGACCAAAAGTCCGCTTGTATCTTTATCTATACGGTGAACCAATCCCGGGCGTTCACTGCTATTTAAAGGGAGATTATCAAAATGATATGCCAGAGCATTTACAAGCGTACCGGTATAATTTCCATGCCCCGGATGTACCACCAACCCCGGAGTTTTGTTTACGACCAACAAATAGTCGTCTTCATAAACAATATTCAACTGAATATTTTCGGGAATGATAATATTTTCAAAAGGAGGTTGCTTCATTAAAACGCGAACAACATCCTGCGATTTTACTTTGTGATTTGATTTAACAGGAACATCGTTTACATAAATATTTCCATTAGCTGCTGCTTGTTGAATTTTATTCCGAGTAGCATTTTCTATCAAATTCATCAAAAACTTGTCTACCCGCAAAGGTGACTGCCCTTTGCCTGCTTCAAATCGATAATGTTCGTATAATTCTTCTTCAAAATCGTCAAATAGTTCTTGATTGCTTTCTTGCATTTTATCTTTTTTTAATCAATAGCCGGTGCTACATCTCGTTCTTCATCAGATAAGGTCGCTTTTCCGTCTCCTAAAACAAAATCAATTCTTGAATCTTTCAATACTTTATCTCCTTGTTTTAAAGATTTTCCGTTTTGATAAACCCCTAGCACCACATCTTTTCCAATAAATGTCCGGTATGATTTTGTTCCTTCCTTTAACCCTAATGATCTGATGGTTGCTAGAGCCTGTCTGAAAGTCAACTGTTCCAAATCAGGCATGCTAACTTTACCAAATCCAGCAGCATTAATTTTTACGTATATTTTTCTATTTTCCTTTACATCTGTTCCTGCAGCAGGATCTTGCTCTATTATAGTTAGCGGAGGAAGCGATTTGTCATAATCTAATGTATCCAAAACCACCATTCTCATTTTTTTCTCTTCCAATTTCTGCAAAGCCTGATCAGTATCCAGTTTAGCCAAATCCGGCACTTGTATGTGCAGATCGTGATTAGTCGTTGTTTTTAACCATTTCAAAGCAACAAAAGCAGCAACAAAAACTAATACAACTGCTAGAATAACAGAGCCCCAAAAAGACTTGCTCCTTAAAAAATTTAATAATCTCATAGTAATATAGATTTCATACAAAGATATAAAATCGAAAAGATTTTTTGTTTCTGGGTTTTATTTTAAATTTGTTTTAAATCTTTTGGCAGGGCAGTTACAAAAATGCCAAAATCTAAATGTTTTAATATGAAACACGTAGCTGTTGTAATGGGAGGATATTCCAGCGAATATAAAATATCTTTAGCCAGCGGAAAAGTAGTGTTCAATACGCTTGACCGCTCAAAATATATTCCTTATGCTATCCACATCCTACCGGATAAATGGGTATATGTTGATGAGGATGACACCGAATATTCTATTGATAAAAATGACTTTTCAGTTGACTACAAAGGCAAAAAAATAGTTTTTGATGTAGTTTTTAATGCTATTCACGGAACGCCGGGAGAAGATGGCTTATTGCAGGCTTACTTTGAACTTATAGGAATGCCTCATACTTCCTGCGGTTTTTATCAGGCTGCGTTAACGATGAACAAACGTGATATGCTTGCCGTTTTAAAACCATACGGCATCAAAACGGCTATTTCTTATTATTTAAACGAAGGCGATTATATTGATGTTGAAACAATAATTCAGCGCGTTGGATTACCGTGTTTTGTAAAACCAAACCGCTCTGGTTCGAGTTTTGGTATTTCTAAAGCAAAATCTTCAGATGAGCTTTTACAGGCCATTGCAACTGCTTATCGAGAAGATTCAGAAATCATTATTGAAAGCTTTTTAGACGGTACTGAGGTTTCTGTTGGCGTTATAAACTATCAGGGAGAAATAAAAGTACTACCTATTACAGAAATTATCTCAGAAAATGATTTTTTTGATTATGAAGCTAAATATTTGGGGAAATCTCAAGAAATCACTCCCGCGCGAATAGACTCTAAAACAGAAGAAACGGTAAAGGATATTGCCTCGCGTATTTATAAAATCCTGAGGATGGAAGGTTTCTCCAGAAGCGAATTTATCATTGTTGACGGAACTCCTTTTTTATTAGAAGTAAACACTGTTCCCGGATTGACTAACGAGAGTATTTTACCTCAACAAGCAAAAGAAGCACAGATTTCATTACCAGATTTGTTTGATAACGCAATTATTTTAGCTTTGCAAAAGCACAACAACAAATGATACTTTTATGAGAAGAGCAGTTTTTCCGGGTTCTTTTGATCCCATTACAAACGGACATTATGATATTATTAAAAGAGCACTGCCACTATTTGATGAAATCGTTGTTGCTATTGGTATTAATGCTGACAAAAAATATATGTTTTCTCTGGAAGACAGATTGAAGTTTATTGCAGAAACTTTTAAAAATGAGCCTAAAATAAAAGTAGAAACCTATGTTGGACTGACTACTGAATTTTGTCTGAAAAAAGATGCTAAATTTATTTTAAGAGGTCTTCGCAACCCTGCTGATTTTGAATTTGAAAAAGCAATTGCTCATACCAATCGATTTTTAACCAAAATAGAAACTGTTTTTTTACTCACTGCTGCAAGTACCTCATTTATCAGTTCAAGCATCGTACGCGATGTTATTCGAAATAATGGTGATTACGCTAAACTGGTTCCCGATCCTGTAAGAGTAAAATAAATAAAGCCTTTTACTCTTCTTCTTCGTAAAAATCAAACCATTCTGTATCTTCGCTCATTGTTTTATCAACAAACACGTCCAATTGTTCTATATAATTTGCAGCCATATAAAGACGCTGCGTTTTACCTATACTTTCTGATAGCCTGTATAATTTGGGTTCTAAGCGATTGCGAAGCTGGATATCAACATCGTCAATAATATACATTTTTAATTGATTAACGTCAAAACCTGCACTGCTGAACATTTCATTCAAACGAGCAGCCGTACCTATCAGGACATCATTACCCAATGATATTTGATTTTTATCTTCATCTAAATCTGTATAATCATGTACGCCATAAATACGCAGATTCATATTTCTATTCAAATTTTGGAAAGCTTCCTGTAGCCTTTCTACTTCAAACTTGTCTTTTACAACAATTAGCACTTGCGTAGCTATTTCCTCTGATTTTGCTTTTTCCAATCTTTGCAATACAGCAATTACCATCGCTGTTGTTTTTCCTTCAGCCGGGGAGGCTATTAAAACCAGGTCAATTCCACTTTTTATTTTTCCAAAAGTCGTTTTTTGCAATACAGTTGGTTCAACTAAACCACTATTTGTCAAGTTTGCCTGTAAAATCGGGTTTATTTTCTTTAATTTCATTCTTCTTTATTTAATAGCGTACATTTTATTTATTGGCAAAAAGTTCTACGTCTTCTTTTGATATTTCACTCTCGCTCAAAATAATTAACCTCTCCACTACATTTCTCAATTCTCTGATATTGCCTGTCCAATTGTGTTCCTGCAATAAATGAACTGCTTCCTGCGAAATTTTTTTTGGAACTGTACCCTGTTCTTCTGCAATTTTTTTAATAAAATGATTTATTAAAATTGGAATATCTCCTTTTCGATCTTTTAAAGAAGGTACTTCTATCAGGATTACGGCTAAACGATGGTATAAATCCTCTCTAAAACGCCCTTCTCTTATTTCCTTTTTAAGATCTTTATTGGTAGCTGCTATTATTCGTACATCTATTTTTACATCTTTTTCTGCTCCCACGCGCGTTATCACATTTTCCTGCAGGGCTCTCAAAACTTTTGCTTGTGCCGCCAGACTCATATCTCCTATTTCATCTAAAAAAATAGTTCCTTTATTAGCGGCTTCAAACTTACCTGATCTGTCTTTTGCAGCAGAAGTAAAGGCTCCTTTAACGTGTCCGAAAAGCTCGCTCTCTATTAGCTCCGAAGGAATTGCTGCACAATTGACCTCAACCAGAGGATAGCCTGTACGATTGCTTTGCTGATGAATTTGATGTGCTACAAGTTCTTTACCCGTACCATTGGCTCCGGTAATCAATACTCTTGCTTCAGTTGGCGCCACTTTTGCGATGATTGCCTTTATATGATCGATGGGTTGACTGCTTCCTATTATCTGGTATTTCTTATTTACTTTTGCTTTCAGAATTATATTTTCTTCTACTAATTTTCCTCTATCCAAAGCATTTCTAACTGCTGTAAGCAAACGATTTAAATCAGGAGGTTTAGGAATATAATCATAAGCACCAAAGCGCATTGTATTTACCGCCGTTTCCAAATCTCCATGCCCGGAAATCATAATAAACATTAGGTTAGGTTTGATTTTTTTAGCTTCGATCAGTAATTCCTCACCATCCATTTTAGGCATTTTAATATCGCTGATTACCAAATCATAATTTGATTCTGCTATCTTTTTTAATCCCTCTTCTCCATTTTCTACACCTTCCAATATATACTCTTTTGACTCTTCTTCAAGAATCTTAATCAGCATACGACGAATAGCGTTTTCATCTTCTACAATTAATATTTTAGATGTTTTTTTCATATTCTTTTGGGATTTCAAACTTTTAGTACTTTAACCATTTATACAATTCTTTCCACGAAGGTCGTTTGCCATACATCAAAATTCCTATTCTATAAATTTTAGAAGCAAACCATACTACCATGATAAAAGTACCAAATAACAAAGTGATTGACAACAAAACCTGCCAAACGGGTACACCAAAAGGCAAACGCATCAGCATTACAATAGGTGAGGTAAAAGGAATCATAGAAAATACAGTTGCAATTGTACCGTGCGGATCATTGATTACAGTAACAAAACCAATATAAACTCCTAACATAAGCGGCAACATTACCGGGAATAGAAACTGTTGAGTATCCGTTTCATTATCTACAGCCGCTCCAATTGCTGCATACAGCGAACTGTATAAAAAATAGCCTCCAATAAAAAAGATCAGAAAGTAAGTAAATAGCGAAGCTAAAGGCAAACTCAATATCTCTCCTACATAATTTTGTACTTCACTGATTATTTGGGCAGAAGCTTCTCCATTTTGCTGCAGCATTTCTGCTGATACTGCCGGAGAGGAAGCATTCATTCCCAACACAGAGCTAGCTATAAACAACAATACTCCTCCAACAACTCCCCAGATTATAAACTGAAGCAATCCGGCAATCGAAGTTCCGATAATTTTCCCCATCATCAGTTGAAACGGTTTTACCGAGGAAATAATTACTTCAATAATACGATTTGTTTTTTCTTCTATGACCGACCGCATTACCATACTTCCGTAGATTATAATAAACATCATAATACAGTATCCGAATAAGCTGCCGATAAGGATTTTTATTTCGTTTAGTCCTTTAACCGTAGATTCTCCCGACGCTTTTTCTAGATTTAGGTTGACTTTAGCTTGTGCATCTTCTATTTGTTTTGCATCAATTCCTTTATTCTCCAAATTAACATGGGTAATTTTCCCCGCAATCAACGATTCAATCTGAGCTACAAATCCTAAACTGGGACTGTCATTTGAAATATAAGTTACTTTGGTCTCATATTCCTTTATATCGTCTGATTTCGGAATATAAATCAAACCGTTGTATTTTTCTTCCAGGACATTCTCTTTCAGTATTTTAACATCAACAGCTGATAGATCTTGGTAATTATACGTTTCATCACTTTCAAACTGAGCTACAAACCAGCTGCTTTCATCATGGACTGCAATCTGCTTTACGTCTGCCTTAAGCGAACTCAAATAACCTATTACTACAGCTAATGCTACAAAAAATAAAGGACTTACAAAAGTCATTATGATAAATGATTTATTGCGGACTTTAGCAATAAATTCTCTTTTTACTATTAATGATAAAATGCTCATCTTATTTACTTACAGTTTGAATAAAAATATCGTTTACAGTTGGTAATTTTTCCATAAAGTGAGTAACCTGACCGTTTGCTGATAACAGGTGCAACAATTCGTTAGGCATGGCGCTTCTCAAATCTATTTCCAGCTGCAACTCATTATTCAGCGATTTAAAAGAAGTATGTTCCATCTTAAATTTTTGAGATAACTGTACTATCAAACGTTGAACATCGTCTGTAAGAACTCCTACTTGATACAAATTTGTTCGGAATTCTCGTTTTACGTCTACCAGCTTTCCCTCTATCAGTTTTTGAGATTTGTTTATCAAAGCAATATAATCGCACATTTCTTCTACACTTTCCATTCGGTGCGTAGAAAAAATAATAGTTGCTCCCTTCTCTTTCAACTCCAAAATTTCATCTTTTATAAGGTTGGCATTTACGGGATCAAATCCTGAGAAAGGTTCGTCAAAAATCAATAATTTAGGCTGATGCAATACTGTAACTACAAACTGGATTTTTTGCGCCATCCCTTTAGAGAGTTCTTGGATTTTTTTATTCCACCACCCTTTAATATCCAGTTTGTCAAACCAATAATCCAGCTGTTTTTTGGCTTCTGCTTTTGACAATCCCTTTAATTGTGCCAGATACATAGCTTGTTCACCTACTTTCATGGTTTTATACAACCCTCGTTCTTCCGGCATATAGCCAATGTCCCTTATGTGCTGTAAATTTAAAGTTTCGCCGTCAAGCAAGATCTGTCCTGAATCGGGATATGTAATTTGATTTATAATACGTATCAGTGAAGTTTTTCCGGCGCCATTAGGTCCAAGCAAACCGTAAATAGTGCCTTTAGGAATCGTTAACGAAACATGATCCAAGGCTATTTTGTCTGAATACTTTTTTAAAACATCCTTTACTTCTAATATAGGTTGCATTGTCTTTAGTCGATTTTTATATTTTGGTAAAAATACTAATTCTTTCCAAGCAAATTAAGGAGAATTTAAAACATATTTTTAGAAAGAAAAGGCATAAAAAAACCCAACCTTATTATGAAATAAGGTTGGGAAAAATTGCTATGAAAAAGAAAATCCACTGTTTAATAAGTGTTTGCCAAATGTATGACATCTTTTTGAATTAAGAAAACATTTCTTTTACTTTTTCAAAAAAAGATTTATCTCCCTTCTCCGGAGAGGGTGTAAAGTTCTCGTCATCTATCATTTTTTCAAAAAATTCTTTTTGTTCTTTGGTCAGCTTTTTGGGTGTCCAAACGTTGACGTGTACTAATAGATCTCCGTTTCCATAACTATTTAAGCTCGGCAATCCTTTTCCTTTTAAACGAAGAATTTTTCCAGACTGTATTCCTTCTTCCAGTTTAATTCTTACTCTTCCTCCAACTGCTTCAATTTCCTTGCTTCCACCTAATGCTGCTTCTGCAAAGCTGATATATAAATCGTAATGAAGGTTATCTCCTTCTCTCTTTAACGTTTCGTGCTCAACCTCTTCAATCACTACCAACAAATCTCCCGGAACACTATTATTGCCCGGAGCTTCGTTTCCTTTTCCACTTACTTTTAGCTGCATACCCTCTGCAACGCCTGCCGGAATTTTGATTGATACCGGTTCATCACTAAAAATTAATCCGTCAGCATCTGCACCAGCCGGTTTTTGATCGATAATTTGTCCGCTTCCATGACAAGCTCCACACGGAGATGCGGTTTGCATTCTTCCGAAAACAGTATTGGCTATTTTAGTGACCTGTCCCGTACCGTTACAGGTAGGGCATGTTTTGTAGGTAACACCTTGAGCTTTTACTTTTCGTTTTACTTTTATTTTCTTTTCTACTCCGTTAGCTATGTCTTCCAACGTAAGCTTCACTTTGATTCGCAGGCTGGTTCCTTTTACCCGTCTCTGGCCACCGCCACCAAAGCCGCCGAAACCGCCAAAGCCACCGCCGCCAAAAGCACTTCCGAAGATATCCCCAAACTGGCTAAAAATATCCTCCATATTCATATGACCGGCTCCGCCAAATCCTCCCGCACCTTCAAAAGCAGCATGTCCATACTGATCATATCTTGCCTTTTTATCCGGGTCGCTCAATACTTCATATGCCTCAGCAGCTTCTTTAAATTTTTCTTCAGCAACTTTATCTCCCGGGTTTTTATCAGGGTGATATTCTATTGCTTTTTTACGATACGCCTTTTTAATAGCTGCTGCATCGGCGCTTTTGTCGATTCCTAATATTTCGTAATAATCTTTTTTCATTTTGCTTCTGTCTTAATATTTCCCTCCCGAAAGATTACTGTCCTATTACTACCTTAGGAAAACGAATAATTTTATCTCCTAATTTATAACCTCTTTCTATTACATCTACTATCTTCCCCTTCATATCATCCCCTGCAGGAATTTGAGTTACTGCTTCCGACACATCGGCATCAAAGCTATCTCCTGCGTTAATAATTACTTCCTCTAATCCTTTTCCTTTCAAGGTATCTTTCAGTTTGGATGAAATTAACTTAATCCCTGTCAAATGGTCACTTTCTCCTTCTTTCTCCAACTCTGACACAGCTCTGTCAAAATCGTCCAACACAGGAAGTAAAACTTTCATAATCTCCTCTCCGGCTGTCTTAAACAATTCCAAACGTTCTTTTGACGTTCTCCTTTTATAGTTTTCAAACTCGGCAAACAAACGGATAAATTTATCTTTTTCGTCTGCCAGTTTATTTTTCAAATCTTCTTCAACATTCACTTCTACTGTATTTTCTACTTCTTCATTTTTCTCAGTAGTTTGATCTATATCTTGCTGAATGTCTTTATTTTCGTCTTGTTTATCTTTGTTTTCAGTACTCATAATTTGGAATAATATTTTATTGTCCGCTGTCCTACAATCAAATCCTTTGCCAATCGCGCTTTTATGTCATTTTGGCATTATCTGTATTTAGGATTGCATAAAGAGAGATTTAAGGTGTCAATCTTTCTTTCAGCTAAAAATATCCATCAAAGCATTTTTTAGTTTAGGATATTTAAAATAATATCCTTCTTTTACAACTTTACTGGATGATACATTTTGTCCACCCAAAAGCAGTAATGATTTTTCACCCAGTAACAGCTTTAAAAACCAAGAAGGTGTTGCTAAATAAACTTTTTTGCGGAGTACCTCTGCCAGGGTATAGGTAAAGGTTTGATTGGTTTCCGGTATAGGAGCTACAGCATTATAAATTCCGCTGAGCTCGTTATTAATTGCATATTCAAAAATACCAAGCAAATCTTCGATATGAATCCATGAATAATACTGTTTGCCATTTCCTGCTACACTGCCCAAATTATTCTTTGTCACTTTTGCCATGATAGGCAGTGCTCCACCGTCAGCTGACAGCACGAGTCCTATTCGGATGATACAAACTTCAATATCCAGCTTTGAAAAGCTGAGGCTTGCTGTTTCCCATTTTTGGACTACATTACCTAAAAAATTATCCGCAGGGTTAAAGTCCGTTTCGGTTTGAACTTGATCCGTATTTTCATAAATTCCTATCGCCGAAGCTGCTATAACCCGTTTTACTTTATGAGGCGTATTTTTTAATTTTTTGTTTAAAAAACAAGTTGGAATTATCCGGCTATCTTCAATTTTTTTTTTACCTGCTTTAGACCAGGAGCCCGATATATTAGCTCCCGCGAGATGAATAATAACTTCTACACCCTGTAAACAAGCTGTGTCGATCTCATTTTTAGAAGGATTCCAAAAAAAACCTTTATATCTGTCTGACTTTTCTATTTTATCATTGGAAGTAGTCAAATAATGAATATCAAAACCGTGATTTAAAAGTATTTTAACTAGCTTTTTCCCGATAAAACCTGTTGCGCCCGTAATTAAAATTTTCATATAGCAATTAGCGTTTTAATTTTAATGTCCATTCAAAATTCATGATAGAAACCTGCTCTCCCTTTTCATTTTTTCCTACAGACTGCATCCATACAGTTACTCCTTCTCCCGTTTCTACAGCTCTTGTTAAAGCTTCATCCAATTTAGCTCCATCCTCACATACAAAAAAAATTCTTCCTGTGGCTTTTTTGGTAAATGAACTATTATTGTTTGCCACTAACATTGAAATTTTTTTGCCGCTTTGATGTATTTTACTCATTACTAAAGCGCCCGTTGAAAGTTCTGCTGCCATAGCTTGTACTGCAAAATACATAGATTGAAATGGATTTTGGTTTTTCCATCCGTACTTTACTGTGGTGACGGCTCTTATTTCTGATATTTCTTTTAATCTCACACCCGACCAATAAGCTGAAGGCAGCTTAAAAAACAAAAATTTATTGATATTGGAAACCGTAAACCTCATATTTAATTGATTTTGTATAAAGTTACAAAAAAATAAAGCAATAAATTAACAATATTACAAAAGTTAATTTAATGTTAATATACACTACCTTGCAATACATAGTATCTTCTTTTATATATATCTTTGCATAGTAATTAAAGAATTAGATTATGAATATTGAAAATACAAAAGCCCAAATGCGGAAAGGCATATTAGAGTTTTGTATCCTTTCAATTTTAAAAGAGCGCGATTACTATACTTCTGAAATATTGGAAGAGTTAAAAAACGTGAAGCTTTTAGTAGTTGAAGGAACAGTCTATCCCCTGCTCACCCGCTTAAAAAACAACGATTTGTTATCCTACAAATGGGAAGAATCAAATTCGGGTCCTCCCAGAAAATACTACAAGCTGACAGAAAAAGGAGAAAAATTTTTAAATGAACTGGCTGTTACTTGGAACGAATTATCATTTGCCGTTGAAGCTATAACCACAAAAAATAATCACAATGAATAAAACATTAACTGTAAATATAGGGGGAAGTATTTTTCACATTGATGAAAATGCATTTCATAAGTTGGATCAATATCTAAACACCATCAAACAATCAATCCCTCTTGAGGAAAGAGATGAAGTAATTCACGATATAGAAATTAGAATAGCAGAGTTGTTTTCAGAAAGATTAAACGATACTAATCAAGTAATAACTGTTACAGACGTACAGGAAATTATTTCTATTATGGGAAATCCCGAAGATTATGTATTAGAAGATGATAATGAATTTGCACAGCAGGAAAGTCGTTATAGAAAACAAGGCAAACTATACCGGGATGGAGAAAAGGCTATGGTAGGAGGTGTTTTAGCGGGATTAGCACACTATTTCAAGATTGATGTTGTATGGGTTAGACTCATTTTTTTAATTTTGGTGTTTTTTTACGGCACGGGAATTTTATTGTATTTTATTTTATGGATTATAATGCCGGAAGCCAAAACCACTTCTCAAATTTTAGAAATGCACGGCGAACCTATCAATATTAACACGATCGAAAAAAAAGTTAGAGAGAATGTAAATTATGTAACCGATAAGATCAATAATATTGACTACGAAAACGTTAAAAGACAAACAAAAACAGCTGGGAAAAATAGCGCTAAATGGATCAGGACTATTTTTGGCATACTGTTTATTTTTTGTGCAGTTTCTTCTTTTATTTCGCTCGCTTTTGGTTTTACCATTTTTATTGTAAACCAAGATTTTTTGATTACTGAAATCGCCCAAAGCGATTTTCCTGTATATACAGACATCTACCCTTATTGGGCACTTATTTGTTTGTTGGCAGGAATAACTTTTTTGCCGGTTATCGGAATATTCCTAATCGGACTTAAACTATTATATCCTCACCTAAAATACGTTTTTGCTACCTGCATCACACTATTTGTATTGTGGATTTTCAGTTTTGTTTTATTCTGCATTCCGTTTATGGATTTCAAAAATTATACTTCCGGATTTGAATACAGTAAAAATGCGATAACCATAACTCGTGACAGCATTTTTGATATACAGACTGCAGATGCGTTAAAAATTGCTATGGTTTCAGAAGATTTTTTTAATAATAACAATTCAGATTCTCTTCCCCTTTATTCCGATTTTATACACCCTGAAAATTTAAAAGAAACACCGGTAGAAATAGAAATATTGCCAACATTTCAAGATAATATTTATACTAAAATAGAAATTGAGGGAAGCTTATTAACCCGATATACTGCAAAAGGAAAAAAACAAAGCTTAAATTATTCTCATAATTTCAATGCTATTAACTACAGACTAGCAGACAACACCTTACTTATATCTGATCAAATTTTAGATTTAACAAAAAAAGAATTCACTAATCTTAATTCCAAAATAAAGTATTATATTTATGTTCCAAAAGGAAAAAGAATTATTTTGAATCAAAATATAGAGCCTGTTTTATCTGATGATGACTTTTTGCAAAAAGGTATTCACATTTATGAGATGACAGAACAAAACGAATTAAAATGTATTGATTGTTAATTTTAAAAACGGCAAAATATGATTACATTAATTGTTAAACTTATCAATATTGTTATTGCGCTAATTCAATCTTTCTTTTAAGAGCAAGAAAAATGATAAGCAATTTGTTATCATTACAAAAAAAATGGGATTGTTATGCAATCCCATTTTTTTTATCTCAAGTAAAAACTTAATTTTTAATAAGCAGCTGCAGCTTCTGTCTGAGCTTCGTCAATCATTTTCTCATTAGCACGAATAGCGAATTCAACACGTCTGTTTTTTGCTCTTCCCGCTTCTGTATCATTCGAAGCAATTGGATCTGCAATACCCATTCCTTCTGTTTTTATTCTCTTTGGTGAAACTCCGTTTTGTGACAAATAGGTTTTTACGGTATTTGCTCTTTGTCTGGATAATTTTAAGTTATACTCTTCTTTTCCTGTAATATCTGTATAGCCAAAGATATCGATATATGTATCCGGATTATCTTTAAAAACTTTTACAAGCTTATCTAAGTTTTGTTTTGCTTTATCCGTCAAAGTAGCTTGATTAAGATTAAAGTTTACAGAGTTTTCCCCCAAAACAAGACGAATTCCTTCTCCTACTCTTTCTACCTCTGCTCCCGGTACTGTTTCTTTAATTTCGCGAGCTTGTTTATCCATTTTATTTCCAATGACACCTCCGGCTGCCCCTCCGATTACACCACCTAAAACTGCTCCTAAAGCGCTATTCCCTCCTTTTCCTACATTATTTCCTAAAACTCCTCCTATAATTGCTCCTCCTGCAGCTCCTATTGCAGCTCCTTTTTGGGTGTTATTAGCATTTTTTATAGAATCACAGCTTGTAAAAGCTAATGAACTTACCAGCATCGTCCCTGCCAGCGCAAATGTTGTTACTTTTTTCATAATGTTGTTTTTCTTTTTAGTTTCTTTCAAAATGATAGGTTACATCATAACTTTGTCCGCCAGCGTAAAACTTATCTACAAGTTCAAAAGAATTTGCAGACTGATTTTTCACTTTCATCTTATAGCCCGTTGTAACATGTTTAGCTTTCATGCCTTCATCAATAAATTTAAATTCAAAATCGCTGTTTGGAGTCACAGTCCATTTAAAACTGCTTTCAAAATATGGGCAGTCTCCTCCCTTGTTTAAAGAAAGAGTTCCCGAATTGTTATTTGAAACAAATTTCCACTGACTGCCTTCAAAGCAATGAGCATCAGCAATATTAAACGAATTTACTTTCACATATTCTCCGCCTATGTGAGTAATACTTGTCAAGGTCCAGTTTCCTTTTAAACCTACCTGAGATTTTGTGTCCATGGTCGGTTTACACGAAACTACCATTAATCCGATAAATCCAAATACTAATAACTTTTTCATATCATTTTTTTCTCTACAATTATACAAATTTTTAACTTAAAAGCCTCTTTTTTTTAAAAAAATACATTCTGACAAATTGACACTCTAATTTCTATTGGTATCTTTTTTGAGTAATTGAGTAGTGTAAATTTATTAAAAAAATAAAACATCTAATTAATATAATTATGACATCTGGAAAAATTAACGTTACAGTGGAAAATATTTTTCCGCTTATCAAAAAGTTCTTGTACAGCGATCACGAAATTTTTTTAAGAGAGTTAATATCTAACGCTACAGATGCAACGCTAAAACTAAAACATCTGACTAGTATTGGCGAAGCAAAAGTTGATTACGGAAATCCTATTATAGAAGTTAGGATAGACAAAGAAAACAAAAAGCTTCACATCATTGATCAGGGAATCGGGATGACGAAAGAAGAAGTAGAAAAGTATATTAACCAAGTTGCCTTTTCTGGTGCTGAGGAGTTTTTAGAAAAATATAAAGATACTGCCAAAGACGCCGGAATAATAGGTCATTTTGGTTTAGGATTCTATTCTGCTTTTATGGTTGCCGACAAAGTTGAGATTTTTACAAAATCTTACAAAGACGAGCCTGCCGCGCATTGGACATGTGACGGAAGTCCAGAATACAGTTTAGAAGGAACAGAAAAGACAGACCGGGGAACAGAAATTGTCCTTCACATAGCAGAAGATTCAATCGAGTTTTTAGAAGATTACAAAATACGAGAGCTGCTTACCAAGTACAACAAATTTATGCCTGTACCGATTAAGTTTGGCACTCATGAAGAAGGAGAAGGAGATAATAAGAAAACGGTAGATACAATTATCAATAACCCGAGCCCGGCGTGGACAAAACAACCTTCGGATTTAACAGATGAAGATTATAAAAACTTCTATCGCGAATTATATCCGATGCAGTTTGAAGATCCTTTATTTCACATTCATCTTAATGTTGATTATCCATTTAATTTGACTGGAATACTTTATTTTCCAAAATTAAGCGCGGATATGCAAATCCAAAAGGACAAAATCCAGCTATATCAAAATCAGGTTTTTGTTACCGATAACGTAGAAGGGATTGTTCCGGATTTTTTAACTATGCTGAAAGGTGTTATTGATTCTCCCGATATTCCGTTAAACGTTTCGCGATCTTATTTGCAAGCAGATGGAAATGTCAAAAAAATCTCCAACTATATTACGCGTAAAGTTGCCGACAAACTCAAATCATTATTTAACGATAACAGGGCTGACTTTGAGAGCAAATGGAACGATATAAAAATAGTTTTGGAATACGGAATGCTTTCTGAAGATAAGTTTTACGAAAAAGCAGGAGCGTTTATGTTATACCCGACGGTTGATGGAAAATATTATACTTTAGAAGAGTTAAAAGAAGCCTCCAAAGAGTTGCAAACTGATAAAGATGATAATCTGGTTATTCTATATGCTTCAAACAAAGACTTGCAAGACAGCTATATAGTTGCTGCTAAAGAAAAAGGGTATCAGGTATTATTACTAGATTCTCCAATTGTATCACACCTTATTCAAAAACTAGAGAGTGACAACGAAAAACTGACTTTTGTCCGTGTAGATGCAGATCACATTAATAACCTGATTAAAAAAGAAGAAAATCAGATTTCAAAATTGTCGGAAGACGAACAAAAAAACCTTCAAACTTTTGTTGAAAATATTATTCCAAAAGAAAAATATACGGTAAAGCTAGAAGCAATGGACAGCACAGCAGAACCATTTATTATCACTCAGCCTGAATTTATGAGAAGGATGAAAGAAATGAGTCAAACTGGTGGTGGAGGTATGTTTGGAATGGGTAATTTTCCGGAAATGTACAATTTGGTAATTAACACAAACTCTGATTTAGCTTCAGATTTGATTAGTGAAAATAACGAGGAAGTTAAAAACGAAAAAATAAAACAAGCCCTGGATTTAGCCAAACTTTCACAAGGTTTACTAAAAGGAGAAGAATTGACCGCTTTTGTAAAAAGAAGTTTCAAAAACCTTAAATAATCTGAATATTTTACTTTACGGTAATATCAATCAAAGACGGCAAAGATAGTTTGCCGTCTTTTTTGTAATACTCTTTATCTTTTATATCTAGGGAATAATTAACTAATTTTGTACTGCAAAGCATATCTTATGAAAGAGAAAAATACAGTCAAAGGAGTTTTTTTAGTAGCTATCGGTGCTTCTAGTTACGGAATGTTGGCATCTTTTGTGAAACTAGGTTATAAAGAAGGTTTTACAATTTCTGAAGTCACTTTAGCTCAGGTTTTACTTGGTCTTTTGGGCGTTTTTATTATCAATTTATACCGAAAAAAGAAATCGAACGAAATGCGTCCATCATCAAAAGACATCCGAAATTTAATGTTAGGCGGCACATCAATCGGACTAACTTCTGTACTGTATTATATTGCTGTTAGCTATATTGATGCCTCTATTGCCGTAGTACTTTTAATGCAATCTGTTTGGATTGGCGTGGTTATAGAAAGTTTGATTACCAAAACTTTTCCCTCTCAATTAAAAATAGCATGTGTTATTCTTATTCTTATTGGAACAATTTTGGCAACCAATGTTTTAGGCAGTGACATCCAATTAGATTACAGAGGAGTTATTTTTGGTTTTTTAGGAGCTTGTTCGTTTGCTGCTACAATGTACTCTACAGGTCAGATAGCCAACCATTTGACAGCCTCAAAACGAACCTTATTTATGCTCCTCGGTGCTAGCGCAATTGTTCTCCTCTTTGCTTTTATTACGCAAATAGGTCCAAATAATTTTGAGAAAATGCATTTATTTTATCAATCTTTTTCAGATAACAGCTCAGGTATTCGCGATTTTGACTGGCGCATCTTTTACTCTTGGGGAATCCTGCTATCTTTATTTGGTACAATTTTACCTCCTATTTTTTTAAATATGGGGTTTCCGATTACCGGAGTTGGACTAGGCAGCATTGTTTCTTCTTTGGAACTCCCTGCATCTGTCACAGTAGCCTTCTTCTTATTAGGAGAAAATGTAATTTTTATACAATGGGCGGGGATTTTGATTATTTTATCCTCCATTGTGTTAATGAACAGTCCTTTATTATTTAAAGAAAAACAGACAACTAATTAACATACAAAACCTTACATTCAAAATCATTATTTAAATATTTTTTTTGAATAGTGTTGAACATTTCAATTTTTTTATTAATATTGAATTAAAATTATTAACTATTAAAAAATTGAGATTAACTTTCATCCAATGAAAAAGGGAAAGAACATTGAGTTAGATAACGAAACATTAGATCGTATTGTAGCTATGGCAAGAGAGGAAAAGAAACCTTTCGAGGCAATTAGAAACGAGTTTGGACTTAACGAAAAAGAAGTTACAGACATTATGAAAAAGAGATTTTCCACTGATGATTATGAAATGTGGAAAAAAAGAGTAGCAGCTAAAAAACCTAAACCCAAATCTTTAACAGATGATGACTATGATGATTTAGACAGTAAATATTACATTAAAAATAAATTTTAATTAAAACTTTGAACGAAGTCCTCCTTTTTAAGAGGACTTTTTTATTTTTACAGTTAATTAGCAAAAAAACAAACTATGTACAAAAAATTAATTCCAATTACCTTACTCTTCTCTGCTTCAGCATTTTCTCAGATTGTAAAAGATACACTTTGGTTTGACAAATATGGCTACAGTACAGATTCTAACACAGCCAAAACGTATAAAGTTCTGACTTCAGAAAATGGAAACAATCTTTTAGATATTGAGGAATACAACTCCAAAACAAATATATTGCAATCCAAAGGTCAGGGATATAGAGATAGTAGCGATATATTAACTTACCAAGGAGAGCTCAAATATTATTCTCCGCAAGGAAAAGAAGAATCTACTTATCTTTACGAAGAGGGACAAATCAGTAAAATTTTATCCACAAATCCTTATACAGGTGAAAAATATGAGGGTGAATTTTTAAACGGTTCTCTTTATAACGGAAAAGCTTTCCAAAAATGGCAAAATGCTTATTTCCAAATTGAGGTAAATGAAGGTCATTTTTCTACCTACATAATTATTGATACCGACAATCAAAATCACAGAATTTCCTACGAATTTGATGAACAAAACAATATCAAGAAGGAAACTTATTATGACAGAGACGGAAAAATAACTGCTGAAGCCACTTATCTTGACGGTATGCCTCTTGACGGAACTGTGACCAATATAAATACAGAAAACTTTTCTCCGCTTTCATTTATAACTTATGAAGACAAAACTTTAGTTTCATCTCAGGAATTTTACCAAAATGAAAAAATTAAAGCGGAAAGCGAAATTCTTAATCATGAAAAAATACAAACGTTTTACGATAAAGACGGAAAAGTTATCGGTAAGTATTCTGCAACACTGGACGATAACGATTACCCACTCAATCAAAACGGAACTTTAGTTGGTTTTGATACGTATGGAAATAATCCTGATTTGATAAGCTATATTTACACTTACGAAAACAATGCTTCTAAAAAGAAAATACTCTATTATACAGATGAACAAAACAACATTGAGAATATATCGTATTATAAAGATGAATACATTACCAAAATAGAATATTTTGATAGAGACGGAACTGTAAAAGGTGAACTAACTTACGATGAACAGGGATATTATCCTCAAAATGGTACACAATATGAACAATATGCTACTACAGTATATAAAGACGGACAAATAATCGAAAAAACATCTTTGTATTCTAATGGCAAAATATTTGAAAAAACTGATGACAGTCAATCCATATATTACGATAAAAACGGCAAAGAACTTGGCAGACTAACGTATAAAAAAAGTGAATACGGATACAACAATCCAAATAATGGCAGCCTGTACTATAACGATGGGGACGATATTACAACCTTGTATAAATACAAAGACGGAATAGTAGAGTACACAGCTAGTTATTCCAAATATAACGATGCTACTGTCTTGGAAGAAGAAAACTTTTACAACAATAACACGCTTGTTAAGAAAGTTAATTTTTATCCGAATGGCACCAAACAAAAAGAAGAAATATATCGGGAAAATTCATACGCTTATGAACCTGACTTAATAACGTATTTTAATGAAGAGGGCAAACTACTAAGTACATTTGCTCCTGGTAAAAAAGAAGGCACTAAATATGATTTTTTTGCAGATGGAAAAATACAATTAATAGAAAAATATAAAGGTGGTGTTATTCAATACAAAAAACAGTATGAGTTGGAAAACTCTTCATGGTGGACGGAAAACAGTACTAATATGTATCTGTTTTGTGAAATCGATTATAATAAAGAAGGCAAATTTTACAGTCCTGAGGGAGAGTTAATGTCTACTGCACTGTATAAAAATGGTAAACCTTTTTCGGGAAAAGTATATGAAAAAGACAGCTATCTTTCAACCGAAACAGAATACAAAAACGGACAAAAAGATGGTATTGAAATGAGTACTTATAATAACGAGATTTATTCAAAAACATATTATCAAAACGGAGAGAAAACAAAAGAAGAACTATTTAGCAACGGAATTATTCAAAGTTCTATTCCGTATAAAAACGATATTGCCAGCGGAGAAGCCGCTTTTTATGATGATGAAGGAGAAGTTATTTCTACTTTAATCTACAAAGACGGACAACCTTATTCGGGTACGTATATTTCAAAAGAGAGTTATTATTCGCTGATAAAAATAACTTACGAAGAGGGAAATAAGATTTCGAAACAAATTTTTTATGATACAGAGACACTCGTATTTGAAGAAAAAATACTCGAAAACGGAAACTTCAATCGCTTTGTTTATGATACCGATGGAAACATTATCTATAAATACGAAATGGATGACAGCAATCGCCTGAACGGAGACTTTGAATATTACGAAAACAGGAAGATAAAATACAAAGCCACTATTAAAGAAGGTAAACTTATAACAGGAACTGTAGCCATTCAAAGTTTTGATTATTCTTATACTTATGGAGATTCAGATACACACACTGTTATAAGCGTTAATAAGGATATTTTAAAACTTCAAGTTGTAAATAACACTACTAAAACAATAGAGTTTAACATGGAGGCTAAAATCAAAAAAGACAATAGTAAACTAAATCCTATCTTATCTAAAACAATCGAAATAAACAACTTATACCCTTATAATGAATACAACAATGAGTATTCTTCTTATTATTAAGATAAAATTTATAAATAAAAAAAGCTGACCAAATTGGTCAGCTTTTTTTATTATTTTCTTTTTGAATTCAATTAAAAATAACTTTATTTTTGTTTTTATTTAATTTTATTTACTTTTGACTTAATAAAATTAAACAATGAATACAAAAAACAAACTACCTATACTTTGTCCGAGTTGCGAAAACGAACTTCGCGTTACCCAGCTTTCCTGTGAAAAATGCCAAACCGGTGTTTCGGGGTCTTTTGCCCTTCCTCTACTTCTAAAGCTTCCGCAAGACGAACTTGATTTTGTTTTGCAGTTTTTTATGACCAGCGGAAGTCTGAAACAAATGGCACAACAAATGAACATCAGCTATCCTACGGTAAGAAATAAACTAGATGACATTATTGAACGACTACAAAAACTAAAAAATGAATAACTTGAACCAAACAATTATGATAAAATTCATTACCAAACCATTCGAAAAATTTCAGGAAAAACAATTATTGATTTTTGGAATATTAATCTTATTGCTATTTTCTCTAATTGCTCCTTTTACCAATACGCGATTTGACGGTGTATTAGATATGCATAATGCACATAATGTATTACTTCACCAGCCCTTATTTGACAATATTATAAATACCATTATACTAACCTTGTGTTTATATGGTCTTGCCTATTTTGTTAACCCCAAAACACGCTGGATTGATATTATTAATATCGCTTTAATTTGTAGATTACCCTTTTATCCGGAAGTTATTTTTAATATCAATGATATTTCACTAATAACTGGAGAGCATTTACTAAAAAATATAACCAATCCAATAGCTATATTTGATTTACCTATTCTTAATTTAATTGTTTTTTTCGCGCTCAGTCTCTATGGTATATTTGCTTTAATTTTATTTGGATTCTTAATATACAACGGATTTATAACCGCAACAAACGTCAAAAAAACATCTCACAAATTACTATTAATTCCCGTAGTAATTATTGCGGAAATAATTTCACAATTCTTCGTTTATCTGTACTAAAATTATATATGTTCTATGAAAACTTTTATCTATCTTTTTATTTTTATTGTCAGTACTTTTTTAGGGCAGGCACAGCAATATACCAAAGAGAAGCTTAATACTAAAATTGAAGGAACTTGGAATGGAAAAATTGAAATTCCAGCACAAAATCTTTCCTTTGTATTACATATAACAAATGAAAACAATCAATTAAAAGCTACTTTTGACAGCCCTGATCAAGGTGGCTTTAACATTGAAATTCCCGAAATTCGGTTTGAAAATAAAACACTTTATTTAAAGCATCCTAAAATGATGATGACGTATGAAGGACAACTTACAAATAGACAAAACATTCAAGGAACTTTTACACAAGGCGGTCAATCATTTTCTTTAAACTTAATAAAAGGCGAATTTAAACGAAACCGCCCGCAAGACCCCAAACCTCCGTTTGATTATAAATTTGAAGATATTACATTTGGAAACAAAGAAGCCGGAATTAAATTAACAGGAACCTTAACAACGCCAAGCGGAAAAGGTAAATTTCCTGCCGTGGTTTTAGTTTCGGGAAGCGGTCCCAACAATCGAGATGAAGAAGTCTTTGATCATAAGCCTTTTTTAGTTATTGCAGATTATTTAACTAAAAACGGATATGCTGTTTTAAGATATGATAAACGCGGAATTGCTACTTCTGAAGGGGATTTTGCTAAGGCTACTGTATTTGATTTTGCAAATGATACCAAAGCTGCTATTGCTTATTTAAAAGGAAGAAATGAAATTGATTCTAAAAAAATCGGTATTTTAGGACATAGTGAAGGTGGACAAGTTGCACAAATTATTGCAGCAGAGGACAGTTCTTTAAACTTTATCATTTTAATGGCAAGTCCAGGAATTAAAGGAAGCGAATTAATGGTACTTCAAAACGATGCCCTTTCAAAAGCAATGGAAATTCCAGAATTCACACGTACTTTGAATAAAGAACTAAACGAAAAAACTTATGAAATCATTATGAAAAATGATTCAAAAGAAAAAGCTGATGAAGAATTAAAAGAGTATTTTAAAACGACAGTTTATTTTAAAGATTTAAGTAATAAAGAATTGGATAAACAAATAAAAGGTTTGTATACTGATCATTTTCGTCAATTGCTATTATTTAACCCAATGGATTATCTGCCAAAAATCAACTGTAAAGTCTTAGCGATAAATGGTACAAAAGATTTACAAGTAACAAGTGCAGAAAATTTAGCTGGAATTAACAAAGGCTTAAAAATAAAAGAAAATTTAAAGATTATTTCATACGAAGGGTTAAATCATCTATTTCAAACAGCCAAAATAGGTTTACCAGATGAATACGGTTCTATTGACATTACAATAGAACCAAAAGTCTTAGAAGATATTAAAACATGGTTAAACGAAAAAGTTAAATAATTGCAACTCCTATTTACCGAAAAACAACGCTTTAAACAATGGTGGCTTTGGTTATTGGTACTAAGCGCAACCGCTGTTTCCTTTTTCGAAAGGCAATTCGTTTTCCATTTCCAATGGGTTGTTAAACTTACTTATTCCGCTCTTAATTATCGTGTTATTTTTGACAACTCGCTTGGAAACAGTTATTGATTTAGAAGGAATTTCGGTTCGTTTGTTTCCTTTACATTTAAAGTTTAAATTTTTTTTATGGCAGGATATTGAGAAAATTTATGTGAGAGAATACGCTCCTTTATCAGAATACGGCGGCTGGGGATTGCGTTATAGTGTCAATCATGGAAAAGCGTACAACATTTCCGGAAATCAAGGTGTGCAACTGTTTTTACCAACGGAAAAAAACTGCTTATCGGAACTCAAAAACCAGAAGAAATTACCGCAATATTGAAACAAATTAATCAGCTAAAAAATTGATACAAATTTCATTATCTTGTTGTTTTTTGATTATCAACGGAATAATAATGCGACTTTATCCGCCTAGAAAAACTAATATATTTTATGGTTATCACAGCAAAAAAGCACATGTCAGTCAACAAAGTTGGGATTTTGCACAACGTTTATTTGCTACCTTGATGATCAAAGCAGGAATTATTGGAATTTTGTTTTCGACAGTATTTATTTACATTCCGCTCAACACAATTGCCGAATTGGGAATTATTATATTTTATTTAATTTTCGCTGTCGTATTCAGCAAATTAATAACTGAAAAACAATTAAATAAATTTCAACAAAATGAATAGTGAACTACTACTTATAGGAATTATTTTTACCGGAGTTGGAATGTTTATGTTCTTTTTTCCTCCCAAAAACATCAATATGTTTTTCGGCTACAAAACTTCTTCGTCGATGAAAAATCAAGAATCTTGGGATTTTGCACAAACATACAGCGCCAAACGAATGATAGAAGCTGGAATCATCACAATTTTACTGAGCATTTCAACATATTTTATTCCAATAAATGGCAATTGGATTACTCCCATAATAATTTTTGCCAGCATTATTTATATTCTTTACACAACCGAAAAAGCACTCAAAAAATCATAAGTTTTTGTTGGTATGAAAAAACATCGCTAAAAACTCACTACTTTTTAACGCTAAAAACTAACCTGAAAATAAAAAACTCAACAAATACCATCTATTTTTAGCATTAATGTATTTATAGTTAAATTTTAAATTATTATAACCAATCATATTGCGCAATATGTTTTTTTATTTACTTTAGTAATCTATTACAAACCAAAAAACTATAATTGTTATTAAGAATCATGAAAGAACTTTATGTTGTCGGGATTATTTTTTTATGTTTAGGATTTATTAATACCTTTTTTCCTTTTAAAAAAATTGGACTTTGGGGATACAGAAGTCAAAAATCAATTGAAAATACAGAGAATTGGTCTCTTGCTCAAAAAGCCAGCGGAATGTGCATGTTAAGTTCAGGATGTTTTTTACTAGTGCTAGGATGGTGTGTTCCTCACTTGTCATTTGCACAGATGATTCAAAATATTTTAGCAGTGACAACTTGTATTATTTCTGTTTTAAATACCATTATTTATACCGAATTTTCTATGGATAAATCTGATGATTCTATTCAAAATATGATATAATAGTTCAATTATTATTTTATTTCCTCTTTCTTGATCTTATTTAATAATATTTCATTTATAATAAACATTAAATCAACTTCTTATAAATATTTGCTCTTCAAGAAAGAGGATGATTTTTGTTGAAGAGCAAAGAAATATACTAACCTCTCGTTAAAGCATAAATAGAGTGTCTTAATTTTCTTTAAATTAGCAAAAAAAATATTTATGTCATTAAATTCTATTACTTTTCAAAATTCTGGTTATTTTTCAAAGCTGATAATTGATTACTTGAATCAAGAAAAAACAATAGCACCTCTATATAATCGGTTTCCAACTATTGAAAGTTTTGAAAAGCAGATAGAAGAAAAAAAACTGAATTTTCCGACAATAAACCGTCAAATTTTACACAAGGTTCTTATAAAGCAATATGCAAAAATTAAACCGAGCAGTAAAACACTTAACAACATAAATGCTTTAAGTAATAACAATACTTATACTATAACTACCGGGCATCAGCTTAATTTATTTACCGGTCCGCTTTATTTTTTGTATAAAATAATTTCGACAATTAATCTTTCCGAAAGACTCAACATATCTTTTCCAGATCACCATTTTGTACCAGTATATTGGATGGCAACAGAAGATCATGACTTCGAAGAAATCAACCACTTTATGTTTGAAGAAAAAGTAATTTGTTGGAATAAAGACAGCAAAGGTCCTGTGGGAAGACTGGATACTAAAGGTTTAGAAAAAGTTTTAGAAGTTTTTAAAAACCATGTAGGGTCAGGAAATAATGCACAAAAAATAATACAACTCTTTAAACAAGCTTACTTGAACCACAATAATCTTGCCGAAGCAACCCAGTTTCTGGCAAATGAATTATTTGGAAGTTATGGATTAGTTATTCTTGACGGAGATCATCGAGAGTTAAAACAGCTATTTTCGCCATATATTGAAAAAGAGCTTACTAATCAAAGAAATATTATCGAAGTTGAAAAGAGCTTTAATTTGCTTAAAGACTACACTATTCAGGTTAACCCTAGAGAAATCAATCTATTTTATATTACAGACAAGTTAAGAGAGCGAATCGTATATCAAAACAATATTTACAAAGTAAATAATACCTCTATTGAATTTAAAAAAGATGAAATTCTTGAAGAATTAAAACAATATCCCGAACGATTTAGCCCAAATGTCATTCTAAGACCGTTATATCAGGAGGTTATTCTTCCCAACCTCTGTTATATTGGAGGAGGAGGAGAATTAGCTTACTGGTTTGAATTAAAACAAATGTTTAATGCTAATGAAATTACTTTCCCGATATTGCTACTTAGGAATTCCGTACTATTAATTAGTCAAAAGCAACAAAAAAAGGCAGTACAGCTAAATCTGACATGGAAGGATTTGTTTAAAAAAACCGATAGGTTAATCCATGATAAAACACAGGAACTTTCCCAAATTCAGTTTAATTTTAAGAAACAAAAGGAATTTTTAAATACGCAGTTTGAAGAACTAAAAACTATTGCCCAGCAAACTGATAAATCCTTTATAGGAGCAGTACTAGCACAAGAAGCCAAGCAGCTCAAAGGATTAAATAATCTTGAAAAGCGATTAAAAAAAGCCGAAAAGAAAAATCACAAGGAACAATTGGAACGCATTATTCTTTTACATACTGAATTATTTCCTAATAATAATCTACAGGAAAGAGTAGTTAATTTTTCTGAATTTTATAAAGAATACGGAGATTATCTAATTGAAAAATTATTTCAAAAACTGGATCCTTTAAATCATGAGTTTGATGTTTTGACACTCTAAATTAATTATAATCCAAGTAAGATCAAATCCAAAATCTTTTTCTCATCAAATTATATTACTTACAAAGAAATTATCTATAAAAAAGAACAAGCTCATTGTTTTTTTAAACAATGAGCTTGTTTATTATTGAATTAGAAATTGTAAAGAAAATAGTTATTTAAACTATTTACCTTTTTCCATTCTTTCTTTTAATTCTGCAAGAGCATCGATATCCCCTAAAGTTGTTTTTTCAGGAGCTGTAGTAGTAGCCTCAGCAACTTTTACGTTTTTATCTTCCTCTTCGCGGAAAATTGAAGTGTGAGAAGCAACTACTCTTTTGAATTCTTTGTTGAACTCAATAATTTTAAATTCAGCAGTTTCTCCTTTTTTCAATTTTTTACCGTCTTCTTTTTCTAAGTGACGAGTTGGAATAAACGCAACTACATCTTCTTCAAATACTACAGTTGCACCTTTGTCAACCAATTCCGAGATTTCTCCTGAATGAACAGTTCCAACAGCATATGCTTCTTCGTATTTATCCCAAGGATTAGCAGTTGTTTGTTTGTGTCCTAAAGATAATTTACGTCCTTCAACGTCTAACTCTAAAACAACAACGTCTAATTTATCTCCAACGTTAACAAATTCTGATGGGTGCTTGATTTTTTTAGTCCAAGATAAATCAGAGATATAGATTAATCCGTCAATTCCTTCTTCTAATTCAACAAATACACCAAAGTTTGTAAAGTTGCGAACGATACCTACATGTTTAGATCCTACTGGGTATTTAGCAGTGATATCTGTCCAAGGGTCTTGTGTTAATTGTTTGATTCCCAAAGACATTTTTCTTTCTTCTCTATCAAGAGTTAAGATAACTGCCTCTACTTCGTCTCCTACTTTTACAAAGTCTTGCGCTGATCTTAAGTGAGTTGACCAAGACATTTCAGAAACGTGGATTAAACCTTCAACACCGTCAGCTACTTCGATGAATGCACCGTAATCAGCCAATACAACTACTTTTCCTTTTACTTTGTCTCCAACGTTTAAGTTTGCGTCCAAAGCATCCCAAGGATGAGCAAAAAGTTGTTTTAAACCTAATTGAATTCTTGTTTTTTCGTCGTCGAAATCCAAGATTACAACGTTTAATTTTTGGTCTAATTCCAATACTTCGCTTGGATGGTTGATTCTTGACCAAGACAAATCAGTGATGTGGATTAATCCGTCAACACCTCCTAAGTCGATGAATACACCGTACGAAGTAATATTTTTAACAATACCTTCTAATACTTGACCTTTTTCTAACTGACCGATGATTTCTTTTTTCTGAACTTCGATGTCAGCTTCGATAAGTGCTTTGTGAGATACTACAACGTTTTTGAATTCGTGGTTGATTTTAACAACTTTAAACTCCATTGTTTTATTCACGTATTGGTCGTAATCTCGGATTGGTTTAACGTCAATTTGAGAACCTGGCAAGAACGCCTCAATTCCAAATACGTCAACAATCATACCACCTTTAGTTCTGCATTTAACAAATCCGTTAACGATTTCTCCAGACTCGTGAGCAGCAATAACTCTATCCCAAGCTTTGATTGTACGAGCTTTACGGTGAGATAATACTAATTGTCCGTATTTATCTTCTCTTACGTCGATTAATACTTCTACTTTATCTCCTACTTTTAAGTTTGGATTGTAACGGAACTCGTTTAAAGAAATAACACCTTCTGATTTTGCGTTGATATCTACAATCGCATCTCTATCAGTGATTCTTACCACAACTCCTTCAACAACTTCTTCATCATCTGTAGAGATAAACGTTTTGTCTACTAAACTTTCAAATTCTTTTAATTGAGAATCGTCAACGGCATCAATTCCGTTTTCATAGCTTTCCCAGTTAAATTCTTTTAAAAAATCTTCTTGTGTTTTTGTAACTTCAGACATTGCTGATAATAAATTTGTATTCTGTTTTATATAAGTTTCTATATCAGTTATAAACAAACAGAAGCGTTTAACATTATAATTAAAATACCTTGGCGAAACTATACTGATACCAAAAGCGGTGCAAAGGTACGTTATTTTTTTATTGTGCAAATAAATTCGGCGTTTTTATTTCACTAATTTTCTCTTTTTAAAGCTTTTGTATGTATTTGTTTTAAGTTTTAGGTTTCACGTTTTTATTGTTTCAAGTTTGTTGTTACGCGAAACGATAGTGAAGTAGAAACATCTCTTGTTTCTTGATTCTTGTTTCCTGATTCTTGTTTCCTGACCGGTCACTGAACCTGTCGAAGTGTTGTCTCCCACATCCCGACGCAGAATTTCCATCAAAAAAACAATGGTCTTTGAAACGCACCAAAGACCACTATTTCGTATAATATGTGAAGAATTAAATTTTTTAATTACCCATTAGCTGTTTTCTACGTCTTGCTATTCGGGATGGTTTTTTAAATGTTTTAAACAATTTAGCATCTTTATAAAGATTCCAGTTCATCAATAACACACTGATTAAAATTACTACCAATCCGCCAACTTGCAGGCTGGTAATAATATCGTCTGTAAAAAAGTAACTTAACGCTACAGCCACCAACGGATTTACGTAAGCATACGTACTCACTTCTGTAACCGGACGAACCTGAATAAGCCAAATATAAGAACCAAAAGCCAAAATAGAACCGAAAGTGATTAAATATCCCAACGAAAACCATCCGTTAACCGAGATTTCCCGAACATCAAACGAAGCATATTCTCCGTTCAACAGCGCTACGATAGTAAACATTGTTCCAGCAGTAATCATTTGCCAAGCCGTTTTTACCATAACGTGTAAATCTTCATCTTGTTCCTCTTTTTCGTCTTTCTTTTGGCTGTATTTTGAATAAAGTGAACCTACTGTCCAAGCGATAGATCCCAAAACCAAAAGTCCCATACAAAATAAGTTTAACAATCGCTGAGAAGCATCTCCTGCAATATTAATCTGTTCTGCAAAAAGCATAATAACTCCTGCAAATCCCATCAACAATCCTAAAACTATCGGCATACTCGAAAAGTTGGTTTTCCATTGCGATTTATCCAAAATAATAAACCACAACGCTGCCGCTGCCGCCATAATTGCCGCAATACCGCTAGACACGTGTTGTTCTGCCCAAATCAAAGCTCCCATATCAATAAACAACAACAAAAAACCAACAATTGCTGCTTGCTTTACTACTCTTTTATGAAACAATTTATAGCCTTTCATCTTACAATAAGTCAATAAAATCATACTTGCTGCCAAAAAGCGCAATGACCCCAAAATAAAAGGCGTAAAATCACTTAATGCTTTGTGAATAAAAAAGAAAGTAGAGCCCCAAACAAAATAAATAACTGCATAAGCAGAAATAATAGCTCCTTTGCCTGTGTTATTAGTTACATTTGCCATATAATTACTCAATTTTTTCAGGTATAATTAAACTGTTATCTTCTTTTACTGTTTGTAATACAATAATGGTTCTGGTAGAAATAATTCCTTGAATCCGCGAAAGTGAATTTCGCATCAAATCTACTAATGCTAACGAATCTGATGTTCTTACTTTTATTAAATATCCATCGTCACCCGCAATATCATGTACTTCTAAAACTTCAGGAATTTCTGCTAAAAGCCTTCCCATTTTTTCGTCTCCGATAATCTCATCTACTTTTATAAAAATAAACGAAAGCATTTTCTGATTAATCGCTTTTGGATTCACACGAGTGTTATAAGCTATAATAGCCTCTTTTTGCTCTAGCTTTTTGACTCTTTCCAAAACTGCAGAAGGTGCCATACCAAGCTCTTTTGCTAGCTCAGAGTTATTAATTCGCGCATTGTTTTGCATCATTCGCAAAATCTTCAAATCAATTTCATCCAGTTTATATTCCACTGCTCTTTGTTTTACACTGCAAAGATACATAAAAAGAATATTATTCTGTTTTTTTAAATAAAAAAGAATAATATTCTATAGTTAAATATTTGTAAAGAAAATAATTCTTTATAAATAGAAAATATATTTTCAACTCACTATTTGAGAGATACACAACAAAACAGTTCTAATTTCCTCCAACAAAAAATCCCCTTCACTTTTGTGTGAAGGGGATTTTCAAAAAAAGGGC
>OFTY01000234.1_pt1 | contig 56274 bp, 45 predicted proteins | sample 1775061 | NCBI WGS metagenome assembly OFTY01 (sample SAMN08195773, study PRJEB24354) | sludge metagenome | isolation source: sludge from phenol fed wastewater aerobic bioreactor B | place: India: Nagpur | collected 2016-09-16 | reverse complement strand
ACGTACACCTACCAATGGCAAAGCAGCACGAGCGGTGCAACCGGAGGTTTTAGCGATATTGGTGGTGCCAATGCAGCGGGATATACTGCAGGTACCCTTTCTGCAACGACCTACTACCGTCGCTATGTTGTTTCCGGATCCTGCGCAGACACTTCGACTGCTGTGACGATCACCGTTAATCCGCCCATTGCCGGCAATACAATTTCTGCTTCACAAACCATTTGTTCGGGTACAGCACCGGCGCCACTCACGGGCAGTACGCCTACCGGCGGCAGCGGAACGTACACCTACCAATGGCAAAGCAGCACGAGCAGCGCAACCGGAGGCTTTAGCGATATTGGCGGTGCCAATGCAGCGGGATATACTGCAGGTACACTCAGTGCAACAACATGGTTCCGCAGGGTAGTGACCGGCGGCGCATGCGCGGGAGATACTTCTGTTGCTGTTCAGATTTCGGTAAATCCGGGAGTATTGGTAACTACACAGCCACCTGCTACTGTTAGTCTATGCGCCACCAATACGTTGCAGTTGAACATCGCAGCGACCAACGCTGCCGGATATCAATGGTATAAAGGAGTTACACCGCTCAGCAATGGAGGCAACATCAGTGGGGCTACGAGCAACAGCCTTATACTGACCAATGCCACCACGTCGGATGCAGGTTCTTACACAGTACAAATGACTGCTGCGGCGGGATGTTCGACCATTACCAGCAATGCAAGTACGGTGACGGTAGGTTCACTCGGCTCATCGCTGGCGGCTAACGGCGCAACCAACACCTATGTACATTCCGATGGAAACACCAACACTTATACAGATGCTTCGTGCAACCCGATTCTCAAGATCGTGGATGCCAGCGGTGGCAATGTTTTGGGTAGTGTGGTAGCCACGGTGGGTGTAACCGGTACAGTGCAGACAGCACCCAACGGACAAAAGTATCTGCAACGTTCTTACACGGTGACCCCTACAAGCAACGGAGGGGCAACAGTTACACTGTATGCATTGCAATCAGAATTCACAGCCTACAACGCTGCCCCCGGTGCCTATCCGCAAATGCCGGTAACTGGCAGTAATAGCGATCCCAACATCAGCAACATCCGCGTTACAAAATACAGTGGCAGTCCTTTCGCTGGCGGAACCAACGCGCTACTCATTACGCCAACGAGTGTGAACTGGAATAGTACGAACAACTGGTGGGAAATTACCTTCCCGGTGAGCAGCTTTAGTTCGTTCTATATCCATACGGGCAATATAGGGCCGCTCGATATTCGGCTTCTCAAGATCAGCGCAGTGAATGTAGATAGCAAAAATCGGGTGGATTGGATCAGCGCGGAGCATAGCGATGCTATTCGATATGAAGTAGAGAGAAGTATGGACGGCGATCATTTCAATTACATCGGAACCGTGCCGGCAAGCGGAACAACGACGGCATACAGCCTTTGGGACGAGCAGCCATTGGAAGGAATCAATTATTATCGTCTAAAAATGTATGATGCTGCCGAAAGGTTTGTGTACAGTGAAGTAGTAAGTGCCGTGGTAAAACAAAGCACTACGTTTGGGGTGGAAGCTTATCCTAACCCGGTTACAGACAGGCTCACGGTAAGGGTGAACGGAAAGAGAGCTGATCACGCTTATATTCTGATCACCGATGTTACCGGAAAGGTACTTTCGCAGCAACCGGCTGATGCGGCTGTCAACAACTGTGATATGTCGGGCCTTGCTCAGGGTGTATATTTTGTGAAGTATATTGATGACAAACACTCAAAAACAATTAAGCTGAACAAGCAATAGTACAGTCTCATCCTGATGGAATAATAAGGGTTGTCCTTCCCAGGACAGCCCTTTTTTAATGCCCTTTTAACTTCATGTAATAAATTTTGAGTATCTGTTTAGCATTCAGAATGAAACAAAGTAGAATTGATTTTATGCTTTTGGATTTTTTTCTTTAAAACTTCTTTTCTATAGATTTACTAAACCATTACAATTTTTTTAGGACTTTACCCATGATAACATTGATCTACCCAGGAAACAATCTAGACGCTACACTGTTGACTTACCCGCACCAGGAATTTACTTTGGACAGACTCTTGCACGCCTCTGCTTATCAACATTTTGGATAAGTAAAATACTACCAGACATATCTACGGCCTGACTAAACCCATTGTTGGTTTTTCAGACCGATTTGACGTATTAAGATAGTACCTCCAGTCGCAATTGGACATAGAAGGGATCGCCGAAAACCTTTTCCAGAGTAGGCACGTAAAATCCAAAACATGAGAATAAAAGTATACACTCCTTTCCGGCCTGTGTTACTGCTGATGCTTCTGCTGTTTGGAAGCCTTGCGGCTAATGCACAAATTACCACGACGGTCAACGCGACGGGTACTACGGGCAGTTATGCAACAGGCTCCGTGAATGCCAGCGGTACAAAGAATGATGACCTCATCATTGACGTAACACAGTTAAATAACAGAGGCTGGGCGATTTTCGACCTGAGCAGCATTCCGTCGGGTTCTACCGTAACTGCTGTAAGCCTTGACTTTACGACCACGAGCAACACCGTGCTCTCAGGTGCTACCAACTATATTGGTGGTTTCCAGTGGACGGCTACTAATGATCCCGCTACAATGTCGGGAGCCACTTTGTACACCATGCTCGACGCAACGAGCGGTACAAACTTCAATGCTGCAACATGGGGTGCAGCCACTACCATTACGTTGTCTCTTAACGCCGCTGCTCAAACGCTTGTAGCCAACAATCTGGGCTCTAAAGTGGTGATCAGTTTTGTAAGAGGATCTACAAACAGTTATGAAATTTATGGCTATGGTTCTACGGCTACACAGCAGCCTAAGCTCTCTGTAACGTACACGCCAAACGTAGCCTGTACGGGTACGCCGACTGGCGGTACCGCGGTGGCTTCTGCAGCTGCGGTTTGCCCAGCAACTGCTGTAAACCTGTCCTTAAGCGGTCAGACTGCCGCTTCCGGCCTTACGTATCAGTGGATTTCTTCGCCAGCAGGTGCCAATACATGGTCACTCATTTCTGGTGCTACTTTGAGCACTTACAGCACTACGATTAGTGCGAACACTGATTTTGCAGCTATCATCACTTGTACTTCTTCGAGCGCGAGCGATACCTCATCTTTAGTAACTGTTTCTGTGAATCCGTTCTACAACTGTTACTGTACTACCGGTGCACAGTTTACGGGTGACGGTGAAATATTAATGTAACCGTAGATACGCTGAACAACACCTCCACTTGTTCTTCAGGCAACAATCTGTACACAGATTACACCACTGTATTACCTGCAGCGGGTTTAGGTGCCGGTACCACTGTGCCCTGGTCTGTAAATGCGGGTTCATGCGGCGGCTCTTATGGTGCTGCAATGAAGATTTGGATAGACTTCAACCAAAACGGGTCATTCACTGACCCCGGAGAAGAAGTAGTGTATCAGGGTGGATTTACTTATTCGCCCAGCGGATATATTCTTTCAGGTCTTCTCTCAATACCTTCAACGGCTACACTGGGTACCACCCGTATGCGCGTGTCGCTGATCGAAGGTGGAAGCACCTCGTCAACACCTTGCGGTACATATGGCTATGGTGAAACTGAAGATTATCTTGTTGACATCTACACTCCGCCAGCTTGCTCTGGTAGCCCTACTGGTGGTACAGCGAACGCAAGTTCCTCTACTGTGTGTCCTAACACCGCATTCAATCTTTCCCTGACTGGTTTCTCTTCTTCTTTCTCGGGTATTTCCATTCAGTGGGAAGAGTCTCCTGCAGGCAGTGGTCTTTGGACTCCCATTCCCAATGCAACCAATTCTACTTATACCGTTAGTGCGGGTATTACTTCGGCTATGGATTACCATGCAGTAGTAACTTGTGCCAACGGCGGTGGTTTTGCTAACTCTACTACAGTTTCTGTTGGTGTGAGTCCGTTCTATGTTTGTTATTGCGGTCCGGCTACAGGCGTAACGCTTAATTCTGGTTTCGGATCAAACTATCTGACAAACGTAGCTATCCCTACCACTACACTGGCTAATCCGACGACAACCTCAAATGGTTATACGCTGTATTATCCCACAACGACCAACACTACTGCGACGTTGACTCAGGGTGTGCAATACCAGCTTAACACCACGCTGGCTTACTCGGGATACTATACCGGTGTATGGATCGACTATGATGGTAGCGGAACATTCGATACCTCCGAGTACATTCCGGTGACCTACAACAGTCTTTCGGGTACAGCAACTTTCACAGTTCCGCTTACGGCTACGCCTGGTCTTACCGGCATGCGTTTGCGTACTTACTGGAATAGCTACAACAATACCATGGCTTGTCAGCCTGCCTATGACTACGAGACAGAAGATTACGTGCTCACCATAGCGGCTGCAGTGCCTTGTTCTGGTACACCCACTGCCGGTTTTGCGACAGGTCCTGTAGATACTTGTGCAGGCGTAGCCTTCAACCTGCAGCTTACGGGTAATTCAGTGGGTCTTGGCGTTAGCGTACAGTGGGAAGAATCTCCTGCCGGTGCTGGTCTCTGGACACCGATTCCTGGTGCCACGCAGCCTCTTTACACGGTAAGCGCGGGTATCACTTCGCCCATGGACTACCATGCTGTAGTAACCTGTGCCAACGGTGGCCAGTTCGACATCTCGAACACGGTATCAGTAACTATTAGTCCGTTCTACATCTGTTATTGTGGTCCTAAGACAGGTAGCCAGTTGAACAGCTATCCTATTAACTACCTTACCAGTGTAGAAATTCCAACGACTACGCTGAACAATAATACTTCTTCTACCTCGTCGCCTACCGGCTACACTTTGTTCTACCCGACTACTACAACTACTACAGCGCAACTGACACAGGGCGTAAGCTACACCCTGAATCTTATGGCTCCGTACTCAGGTTACTATGCCGGTGTTTGGATTGACTACGATCAGAGCGGAACATTTGACTCGGCTGAGTTTATCAACCCGACCTGGAACAATACTAATGGTACTGCATCATTCAACGTGCCTCTTACGGCCATACCTGGCTATACCGGAATGCGCGTAAGGTTGTTCTACACAGGTTACAGTCCTTTGGATGCCTGTACAACCTTTGATGACTACGAGACAGAAGACTACGTGATTGAAATCATGCAAACCACCAACTGTACAGGTACGCCAAGTGCAGGTACGGCCACAGGTCCAATAGACGTTTGTGCGAACGCAACTTTCAGCATTGCGAACTCTACTTACACAATTGGCCAGGGCATCACCGTACAATGGCAAACTGCACCTTCCGGCTCAGGTTTGTGGACCGACATTATGGGTGCAACCAATCCGTCTTACACGGTTTCGGGTGGTATTACTTCGGCTACGGACTACCGCATGTACATTGTATGTGCCAACTCATCCAGCTCAGATACTTCGAACATTCTGACTGTGGGTATGAGTCCGTTCTATAGCTGCTACTGCGCTTCTGCGGCACTATACACAGGCGACGAAGAAATCTATTCAGTAACCGTAAACGGTGCTTCAACTCCGGCAGCTTATGCAGGAACTAACGGATGTACTACGCCTGCGCCGGGTGCGGGTTCTATGCTGAGCCGTTATTCTAATTTCACTTCGCTTGGCGCTTTGACATCAGTTCAGCAAGGTCAGTCCGTTTCGTTCACGATCCAGGAAGATGAGTGTGATGGTCCGAGCTATTATTCATTCGGTGCTTCCATCTGGATTGACTTTAACCAGAATGGAAGTTTCAGCGATCCGGGCGAGCAAGTGTTCGTAGAACCTGCAACAGCACAGGGTCCGAGAAATATCACAGGTTCTTTCAACATTCCTCCATCAGCAGTACCGGGTAACACAGGTATGAGAGTAATAGCTGCGGAAGGATATTCAGGAACTGGTCTTACCCCATGTCTTTCTTTTGGATATGGCGAAACTGAAGATTATACCATCAACATCACTGCTGCTGCAGCTTGTACAGGTACACCTGTAGCCGGTACGGCTTATGGTCCTGCAAGCGCATGCTCCGGCATTCCGTTTACGGTAACTGATACTGCATTCACTTATGGTGCGGGTATTACCTACCAATGGCAGACTTCTCCGGGCGGTGCGAACACATGGACTGATATTCCTACAGCTACAAACACATCCTACACGGAGCCTTCGGGTATCTCAACACCTACAGACTACCGTATGATTGTAACCTGTAGCGGAAGCGGCCTGTCGGATACTTCCAATGTAGTATCTATGTCAAGCACCATCACTGCTCCCTGGACTTATGATGTGGAATCACAACCTGCTAATAGCGGTACAGGTCCACTCTCCGAGTGCTGGCTGGCTAACCCAACCCCAGGTTTTGTGTATTCATGGCAGGTGAGCGGAACGGGTACTACACCCTCGAGCGGTACCGGTCCTACTTCTGCACACAGCGGAACTCACTTCTTCTTCACGGAAGCGTCTTACGGTTCTTTCACGGGTACAGACATTGCAGACCTGACAACGCCACTGGTTGATGTATCAGGGCTTACGGTTCCGCAGTTGTCGTTCTGGTATCATATGTTCGGTACCAATATCAACAAACTTGTGATTCTGGCTTCAACAAACGGAACTACATGGAATCCGATAGATAGTCTTATCGGTGCACAGCAGGCCTCACAGGCGGGTGCATGGCTGCAAAGAAGTGTTTCTTTGGCTGGCTATAACAGCACCGTTCAGATCAGGTTCCAGGGCACACAAGGTACCAGCTTCGCGGGCGATATCTCAATCGATGATATCTCTATCGCTGAGACGCCTTCATGTCTTACACCGTCCGGACTTGCAGCCACTTATCCTACCACTACCAGCGCAGACGTAACCTGGAATACAGTGGTAGGAGCCGTTGGTTATGAGTATGCAATAGATCAGACGAGCACACTGGCACCCAATTCGAGCAGCACGATCATGACTACTGCCTCCAATACGCCGCCAACTTATCCGGGACTTAATGCGAATAGCACCTACTATTTGCACGTACGCACGGATTGCGGTTCTAACGGATACTCAGCCTGGACTTCCCTGACAATGCTTACGCCCATTACCAACGATACCTGCGGCGGTGCAGTACCTGTACCCTGGAATGGTATCATCACAGGCGACAATACGAACGCAACAGACGATGCTCCGCCATCTGTAAGCTGCGGAAGTGCTACCAGTGGTTTTTACAAAGGTTTGTGGTACACGGTTACTCCGGTAGCTTCGGGTACATTGACACTTTCCTTGTGTACTTCATCATCTAGCTGGGATTCCTACATCCGGGTGTACGATGGTAGCTGTGGTAGCTTTATTTCCTGTGTTACCTACAACGATGACTTCTGCGGAGTCCTCTCTGAAACATCGTTCTCGGCGGTGAGCAACACTACTTATTATGTGTTGGTAGGCGGATATGGTTCTGGTAATGGCGGTCCGTTTACGCTTACAGCTACAGGCGTTCCGCTGGAGATCAAATTGCTGGATATCAATGCCACCAATGTTGAAAACAGAAACAGAATTGACTGGAAGACTTCTTCAGAAGATCCGGGAGATTTCTTTGTTCTCGAAAGAAGCAGCAATGGCCGCGACTACAGCAAACTGGCGACTATAGAAGCTAAGGGTCAACCGGCTACGTACACATACTGGGATGAAGCTCCGGTGTCTGGTCTTAACTACTACCGCCTCAAGACGGTAACAGGATCGGGCAAAGAGTCCTACTCAGAAGTGGTGACAGCCTACGTGAAAGGTGGTTCTTTTGCAGTAGAAGCGTTCCCGAACCCTGTTGGCGACAAGCTGATGGTGAAGGCTCATGGAACGACTGACAACAGTGCATTGATCACCATTTCAGATGCTGCTGGAAAAACCATCAAGGTGATTTCTATGACAGATCAGTATGCAGAAATAGATATGCACGGTCTGGCAGAAGGTATGTACTTCGTTAAGTATAGCGATAATACACACAACGAGGTCATCAAAGTGAACAAGAAATAGTATCACTTGAAATACCAAATGAAATGGGCTGCTTTCGGGCAGCCCTTTTCATTTTCGGTGTCTTTTGTGGATTCCGGTACCTACCGCTGCGCTTTCAATCCTGTTGATACAGAAAGCGAATGATTGCATCGACCTGCTGCTCTGAAAGTTGAGGGATGTGTTTTTTATTGCCATAGAGGTGATACACAGCCAGGGCTTCTTTGTCTCCCTGTTCTACCAGCTTCATCCCGTCAACAATCATTTTGTGCAACCAGATTTTGCTGCGCCGTTTTGTAACTCCTGCTAATGACGGACCATAGCCATTTTTATTAAAGCTGTGACAAGCCGCGCATTTAAGGCGAAACAAGGTTTCTCCACTTTCAATACCGGAAACAGGATTGTTCGGTGCTTTTCCTGCAGTGACCGTAGCGGTTTTTTTGTCGGAGCGAATGAGCTTCCCGTTTTTGAACTCTTCTGTATAAAGCAATTTACCGTCCTGGTATCGTTTCACGATATAGTCGCGCCGTTTTCCATTCCATGCATTGAGCTTGCCGATAAAAGTAACGGAGGCAATGAGTGCTCCGTTGCGATCGAAGTATTGCCATGTGCCGGATTTGTAGTTCTCTGCATAGTATTCTTCGTGTTCGGTTTTTCCGTTTTCATAGTTGAAGAATGCCTTACCCGAAGGTAGAGCCTGCTTCCATAGTTTATATTGTTTGATGGTGCCATCGTGATAATAGGTTACGTCCTCACCGTCCACGTATTCGCCTTTATCTACCACCTTAAACTGCCTTTTTGCATACACCTTTCCATCGGGGTAGTATTCTGTGTAGCTGCGGCAGGCGCAGGAAGGGTCGTAGCTAATGGTCATTTGTAGCTTGCCTTCCTCGCTAAATACACTCGTGGTTTTCGATACATTTTGCTGCGCCATACACGGCCACGCCAGTAAGATCCCCAGGACTCCGCACCATACTTTCATAAATCACGCAAAATAAAGGATTCTGAGAGGTACGGAGCAAAGGAGTTTGCTGAAGGATATCTGTATGGCGGCAGGGGCTTCTTACAGTGTCTTTTCCTCTTCGTGTTTTTCTACTGCTTTGTAAAGTTGGTAGTAATGGCCTTGTTGCTGCAACAGCGAACTGTGGCTGCCACGCTCCAGGATGCGGCCTTTATCCATAACAATAATCTGATCAGCCTTCCTGATGGTAGAAAGCCGGTGTGCAATAACAATAGATGTACGCCCCTTTATCAGGGTGTCAATTGCATGCTGAATCAACAATTCGCTCTCGCTATCTACAGAAGAAGTGGCCTCGTCGAGCACAAGAATGGACGGATTGTATAATAGAGCCCTGGCAAAGGACAGTAACTGCCTTTGACCCTGAGAAAGCGTATTTCCGCGCTCCCTTACGTCAAAATGATAGCCACCCGGCAGGCTGCAGATAAACTGGTGGATGCCCAACATTTTCGTCACATCTTCCACTTGTTCCAGCGTGATCTCCGTATTGCGCAGAGTAATGTTTTCGAGTATTGTGCCGGAGAAGAGAAACACGTCTTGCAAAACGATGCCGATATGTGCCCGCAGGAAATCGAGGTCGTACTCGCGTATATCCTTATCGTCAATCCGGATTGTGCCCTGCTGAATTTCGTATAATCTGTTTAAGATACTGATGATCGAGGTTTTGCCCGCACCTGTATGCCCCACCACCGCAAGCGTTTTCCCCGGTGCAAGGTCAAAAGAAATTCCCTTCAGTACGGGCACACCGGCTTTGTAACTAAAGTGTACCTCATCAAAAGTCACCCGGCCGTCGATTTTTTCCGGCCTAAGGGTTCCATCGTTTTTGAGGTGTTCTTCACTATCCAGTACTGTGAAGATGCGCTCGCCGGCGATCATGCCCATCTGAAGTACGTTGAACTTGTCGGCAAGCATGCGCAGCGGGCGAAAAAGCAGATTGAGGTACATCACAAAGGCAATGACCACACCTGCCGTCACCTCGTAGTGAAGCATACGATACGCACCCCACCACACCAGCAATCCCATCGAAATGGCCAGAATGATTTCTACCACAGGAAAGAAGACAGAATAGGCGAAAATGGCTTTTACATTGGCATTCCGGTGTTCTTTGTTGATCTCGTTAAACTTATTCATCTCACGCTGTTCTGCCGCAAATGCCTGAACAAGATACATACCGGTAATATGCTCCTGCGTAAAAGCGTTGAGCGCAGCCACTGCATTGCGTACGCGCTGAAATGATTTGTTGACACTTTCCTTAAAGAAATACGTAGCGACGATCAGGAATGGGAAAGTGACGAGACAGATCAGCGTGAGCTTCCAATCGGTGATGAGCATAACGATGATGATGGCAATAATGGTGAGGATATCAGCTACAATCGAAATAATCCCTTCCGAAAAAACATCGTTCACCGCCTCTATGTCGTTGATGGTGCGGGTAGTAAGTGTGCCGATGGCCGTCTTGTCGTAGTAAGCTACCTGCTGATGAATGACTTTTCGAAATACATGTTTGCGTATATCGTTAACCACGGTCTGCCCAAGCCAGTTGATACGATACAGAAACCAAAACCTCAGTCCGCTTTCCAGCAGCAGTATGCCCAGGTGGAATATGCTGAGCAACACCAGGCCGTGCAGCAGGTTGTGGGCAATATATTTATCTACCGAAAGCTGGATCAGATAGGGACGCAGAGGTGCCAGCCCTGCCAGGATCACAGACATGGTAATCGCAAACCGAAGACTCCCCCGATAGGGGCTTGCAAAGGAAAATATCCTGCGCAGGAGGCTGCTGTCAAAAACTTTCTTGATCGTATTGTCTGTAGCCAAACTTATACTTCTTCTTTTACACTCATCAGGTAGGCTTTAATGAAGTCGTCCAGTTCTCCATCCATTACCGGCTGCACGTTGCCTACTTCGTAGTCGGTGCGATGGTCTTTGATCATTTTGTAGGGATGGAATACATAAGACCGTATTTGAGATCCCCATTCAATTTTTTTCTTGCCAGCATTAGCGGCATTTTTCAGTTCTTCCCTACGCCGCAGTTCTTCTTCGTACAGCCGGCTCTTCAGCATGGTCAAGGCTTTTTCACGGTTTTCTCCCTGCGTGCGGGCCTGCTGGCATTCTACGATAATGCCTGTGGGCAGGTGCTTCAGGCGTACCGCGGTTTCCACTTTGTTTACATTTTGTCCGCCCTTACCTCCGGACCGATAGAATTCCCATTCCAGATCTGCCGGGTTTACGTCTATTTCTATGGTGTCATCGATAAGGGGATACACAAATACCGAAGCAAAAGAAGTATGCCGTCGTGCATTACTGTCGAACGGCGAAATGCGTACCAGCCGGTGTACGCCGCTTTCAGCCTTGAGCAGTCCATAGGCAAAAGCTCCGTCAAACTCCAGGGTTGCTTGTTTTATGCCCGCACCATCTCCATACTGCACATCGATCTCCGATAGTTTCCAGCCTTGCTTCTCACCATACATGCGATACATGCGCAACAGCATCTCGGCCCAGTCCTGGCTTTCCGTACCTCCCGCACCAGAGTTGATTACCATTACGGCAGGCATTTCGTCTTCGGGTTCGTTGAGCGTAGATTTGAATTCGAGTTCGTCAAGGTCTTTCAGTGCCTGTTCGTAGCTTTCGCGGGCCTCGTCTTCACTGGTCTCGCCTGCCTTCCAAAACTCGAACAACACGGCAAAATCCTCCACGGCTGTGGCTACACGGTTGTAAAGTTGCAGCCAGTATTCGTTGATCTTTATTTCTTTGAGGATGGACGTGGCGCGTGCATTGTCGTCCCAAAAACCAGGCGACAAAGTCAATGTGCGGTCATTTTCTATCTTGACTTTACGTTCGTCAACCTTCAGAAAGCGTTGTAAATGCTGCACCCGCTCGCGCATTTCCTTTATTTGCTCCAGCGTCATAAGGATGCAAAGGTAAGGGCAAAGCCTTTTAGCCCGCTTGCCTTCTCGGCCGGATTTTACAGCATGGTTTCTTTGCTTTCTACCAGCGCCTCTTTCACTTTAAATGTAAAATTGCGCTGCGAGATATAGCTGAAAACGGCTACGATGGCCGTGGTGAGCGTTTTTGAAGGGGTCGGGAAAAAGTGGAAGTATTCCACAAAGAGTTTTAAAAACACGTAGTTCAGCAAAATGCAGGAGCTCACCAGCAGGGCATAGCGAAAAAGCTGTACGCGCCCGCGCAGGTTCGATTCGGTAAAAACTACATATTTGGAGAGCGCAAAGCCCAGAGGAAAGCTCACGCTAAATGACATGATAAAGGCAAAGATGTGCGATGCAATGGTGATACCCGCAATATGCACGGGTTCTTTGTGCAGAATGAAGTTGTAACTGATAAAATAGATGACAATATCCAGCACCGTATTCGACCCGCCGCAGGCCAGATAGCGAAAGGTCTGCAGGTCTATCCACCGTGAAAATGGCTTATAGAAAAAGTCAATGACGGACAAAATGATATTTCGCGCGTTGAGTAACACCGGGGTAAATGAAAATGGATGTTATGGTTTGTAGTATCCCTGAATGTTCAACGCCTTGGTGCGGGTACTCAGCCGCAGAGAATCAATCGTGGCGCTTGTGATAAAACGATTCTTCAGCACTTTTGAAGTTTTGGACGTGAACAATCCGAATACGTCATTGCCTCTGATGTTCGTGTACAAGGGCTTGATCTGATCGCCGGAGAGTCCGCTGGATTGTAGCTCGGCAGTTTTCAGATAGTCAGCGTATTCCGGACCGGCGCCGTAGATGATGATATCTACACTGTCCATATATCGGCCAATTCCCTCGGGTGCCGGGCCCATTGCTGAATTAAGAAAGTTGTAAAAACGTACGTTTTCCACGGAAAGCTTGCCGCTCGCTACCTCGTCTTTAGTGCTCAACTGGGCAAATACAAAGTCGGCAGAGTCATGCATACCTCCGGTGGTAACCGCAACGGGCCGTTCCACCCAGCGAAAACGCACAACACCTTCAACGTATTTGGCAGTGCCGGGCACCACATAAATCTGAAAAACTGCACCGGAAAAGTTTGTAGAAGTGGTTGCAAAGTTTAGTGCGGGTATTTCAGAGCGGAACGTAAACCTGGTAGTGTCTACCAGCTCAATATCGGCTGAGTCCATAGTATGATTAGCAAGATTATTGATCACCAGCCGGTACTGATAATTTGAATTGAGCGGCTTCGTAAACTTATAGCCGTAGTTTGGGCTCGTAAAAAATGCTCCCGAGTCCTTAGGGTATCCCTCCAGGTTCATATCGACCCGTTTCAAAACGATTGGCTCCCCGATCGCAGCACCTCCGGAAATTTCTTTGATCATTACCTCCAGCTCCGACTCTTTGTAAAAATTAGAGTCGGATACCTTTGCCATATCAAAAGCATTTTTTGTTTCATCAAGAAAGCTCTTCTGAATGCGGATATAGTGCGCCGTATCTTTCATGTCCAGCACACCGTAAACCACTGTATATTGTTTGTAGGGGGCTGCAATATCAAAGTCTTCCGAACAGCTCTGCACACACAAGGCCATCGTTAAGATCAGGAAAGGAAACAGTAATTTTTTCATGTAAACATTACAAAGGAAGCAAAGATAGCGGTTATTGCCTATTGTCCTTTTGTAAAAGAGTCTGCTGTTCGAAATTGACATAAGTTTTACGTTAGGCATGCCTGCTACAAGTGCAACCTTCATCGCCCGCAAACGACTATTTTTGCTGCAAAACATACATACAGATGACGCTTGCCGCGCAGATAAGGTTTGCTGCTGAAGATGCATTAACCCATTTATTTCCCGAAGCTTCTTTTTCGGACCTCCCGGTTACGGTCAACCAGACTAAACCGGAGTTTCAGGGCGATTATACAATTGTACTCTTTCCCTTTGTCAAGCTGCTGCGCATGCGCCCGGATGAGCTTGGTCGTCAGCTCGGTACATACCTCGTAGAAAACACCGGGCTTTTTGCTTCGTTCGAAGTAGTAAGCGGTTTTTTAAATCTCACGGTCAGGGACCACTACTGGTTTTCGTTCCTGCTCAATCATTTTAACGATCCTCATTTTGGAGAAAAAGCGAAACATGACCGCCGCATCATGGTCGAGTATTCGTCACCAAATACAAATAAGCCCCTGCATTTTGGCCACCTGCGTAATATCTTTCTGGGGTATGCCGTGAGCGAAGTGCTGAAGGCTAATGGCCATCAGGTGGTGAAGGCCAATCTGGTAAACGACCGTGGCATACATATCTGCAAGTCCATGATCGCCTGGCAGCGATATGCAAATGGTGCCACTCCCGAAAGCACTGGCGAAAAAGGGGACCATCTTGTCGGCGATTACTACGTGCGCTTTAACGAGGCTTACAAAGCTGAAGTTGCCGGGTTGATGGAGAAGGGTATGGATGAGGCCACTGCAGAGAAAGAGGCTCCAATCATGAAGGAAGCACAGGAAATGCTACGAAAGTGGGAGGCAAACGATCCTGCAACACGCCAACTGTGGGAGAAAATGAATGGCTGGGTATATGAAGGTTTTCATAAAAGTTACCAGCGCCTCGGTGTAGACTTCGATAGATGGTACTATGAGAGCAATACCTATCTTCTGGGTAAAAACATTGTAGAAGAAGGGCTCGCAAAGTCTGTTTTGTTCAGAAAAGATGATGGCTCGGTATGGATTGACCTTACGGAAGAAGGCCTCGACCAGAAACTGCTGCTGAGAGGCGACGGCACTTCCGTGTACATTACCCAGGATCTCGGAACCGCCCGGTTGAAACACAGCGATTATCAGCTCGACCAAAGCATCTATGTGATTGCCGACGAGCAGAACTACCATATGCAGGTGCTGAAGCTTATTTTGAAAAAGCTCGGTGAGCCTTGCGCCGATGGTATTTTCCATTTGTCTTACGGAATGGTGGAGCTGCCCAGCGGAAGAATGAAGAGCCGCGAAGGCACCGTGGTGGATGCCGATGATATGATGGACGAAATGATACGGCTGGCAAAAGAACAAACCGAACAAGCGGGCAAAACAGAGGGCTTTACTGAAGAAGAATTGCAGCGGCTGTACGAAATGATCGGTTTGGGTGCATTGAAGTTCTATCTGCTGCGGGTGGATCCGAGGAAGAAAATGATTTTCGATCCCAAAGAATCAATAGACCTGCATGGGTTTACGGCCACATTCATTCAGTATGCTCATGCGCGCATTTGTTCCATTCTCCGAAAAGAACAATGTCCCTTAAGTCCCGACAGCACAAGGTTTCAGTCGCTTACCCTTCAACAACCTTTTGCTGCAGGAGAGAAAAAGCTGGCGGTGATTCTCGAACAATACCCCACGGTACTGGAGGCGGCAGCTACGGAGTATAATCCTTCAGCATTATGCAATTATGCCTTTCAACTCGCTCAGCAGTTCAATTCGTTTTACGATGAGCACAGCATTGCGCATGCCGAAAACGAAGAGAAAAAGCAGCTCAGGTTGATGTTGATCATTATGACGGCTTCGATCTTAAGGCATGCCATGCATCTTTGTGGCATCAGTCTTCCGGAAAAAATGTAATCATCTCAATCTTCGACTATGGAATACACAAGGCAGTTTTCAAGTGGCACCGTTCTCTATCGTTTTGGCGATGCAAAGGAAGCGCTTCCGGCACTGGCCGGCACCAGCCGTATGGTATTCCTTACCGACGAAACTGTCTTCCGCCTGCACCGTGCCTTTTTTCAGGATGCTGATGTAATTGTACTGCCAGAGGGAGAAAAGCAAAAACGCCTGAAGACGATTGGGATGATTACCGAACGTCTGATAGAACTTGGGGCAGACCGGTCCACAATGTTGGTTGGTGTCGGCGGCGGTGTCCTTACCGATATCACCGGCCTGGCAGCATCATTATTTATGAGGGGGCTTGCAGTAGGTTATATCCCGACTACCTTGCTGGCTATGGTGGATGCGGCCATCGGGGGGAAAAACGGCGTGAACTACGACAGCTTCAAAAATGTACTCGGAACCATTCGTCAGCCTGATTTCATCCTTTTTGATCTTCAATTTTTACAAACCCTGCCTGCCCTTCAGTGGAACAATGGTATGGCAGAAGTGATCAAATACGGTTGTCTTTTTGATAAATTTCTTTTTGAGAAGGTTACCGAAGAGGCGCCTGAAACTTTGTGCAAAAACGCAGTTTTACTTAGCGAAGTGATCGATCAATGTGTTTCCTGGAAAAATAAAATTGTAGCACTCGATGAATTTGAGCGGCACGAACGCAAACTGCTCAACTTTGGACATACGGTAGGCCACGCAGTAGAGAATCTGTATGAACTGCCCCACGGCTATGCTGTTGCTGTGGGGATGCTTGTAGCCTCTAAACTTTCTGAAGAAATTTCGGGTCTTGCTCCTGCGGAAACTCAGGCTCTTGGGCGGGCTTTGCAGGCATGGCACCTGCCAGTGTCGTTTCGCTTCAATGTGGATGAGGTGATGACCCAAATAAAAATGGACAAAAAGCGAAGAGACGATTCCATAGATTTTATTGTGCTGGAAGCGATTGGAAAGTCGCGGATCGAGCGCATCGGTTTGGATCGCCTTCGGAAGACGCTGACTTTATTTTCGGATGAACATAAAGATTAGTCCCTCGGCACCTTCAGGAAGGGTCGAAGCCCCTCCTTCTAAAAGCATGATGCAACGGGCATGTGCTGCAGCCCTTCTGCACCCGGGTGAAACCATCATACACTGTCCGGGTTTTTCGGCCGACGATAAAGCAGCACTTCAAATCATTCGTTCCTTAGGTGCTGAAGTCGAAGAGCAATTAGGCGGATGGCTTTCTGTCCGGTCTCGATTTTTACCTTCCGGCTCCGCCCGGATTCATTGTGGTGAAAGTGGTCTGGCGGCACGGCTGTTTACGCCGGTGGCCCTGAGCCGGGTAACACATCTCGAGGTGCAGGGTAGCGGCAGTTTGCTGAACAGGCCAATGCAGGGCATGAGGGAGACGTTGACCCACCTCGGCGTCAACATTGCGGGTTCCGGATCGTTTCTTCCATTACACATGGATGGTCCGCTGCAGATCAGGAATATTACCCTCGATGGTAGCAGCGGCTCGCAGCTCTTAACAGGAATTTTGTTCGCTTTTGCTTTCGGTGCCAGAAATGCGGTACAAGTACATGTTGAACGCCTTAACAGTCGGCCCTATATTGACATGACGTTGGAGATGCTCGGTTGCTTTGGTAAAAATATCATCAACGAAGACTATGAAAGGTTCATGGTCTACCCTTCCTTGTCTAAACCAAAGTCCCCGATAGAATTGACGATAGAAAGAGATTGGAGCGGTGCCGCGAACTGGCTGGTGGCGGCAGCTATAGCCGGCAGTATCACAGTGACGGGTGTACGCAAGACCTCCCGGCAGGCTGACGTGCATATTGTGGACCTATTGAAGGCTGCTGGACTTGACACCGTCTGGAATGACGATACAATCTTTCTAAACGCAGCTCCGCTACATGCCTTCGAGGCCGATCTTACGCATTGCCCCGACCTGTTTCCTATAGTTTCTATACTGGCGGGGGCCGCTGATGGTACGTCCCGCCTCAGAGGTGTCCATCGGCTCCGACACAAAGAAAGCGACCGGGCCGCTACCATCAGCGCAATGCTCGGTGGTTTCGGTATAGATCATCGGTACGACGACAATTGTCTGTTTGTTACGGGTAGAAAGACCTTTCGTGCCGCTGCCATTTCTTCTGCCGGTGACCATCGCATTGCTATGGCTACGGCGGTGGGGGCGCTAAGGGCCGCCGGTACGGTCACCGTGCTTCATGCAGAGGCGGTTCATAAATCTTACCCTGATTTTTTTCATCATTTATCATCTTTAGGCATTATTTGCGAAAAAAGCGAAGAGTAGTTATGAATAGCTTCGGACGTTTATTGAGAATCTCCCTATTCGGCGAAAGCCATGGACCTTTTGTTGGCATCATCCTCGATGGCTGTCCTGCCGGCATCGCACTCGAAGAGTCTGATTTCTTAGCCGATCTCGACCGTAGAAAGGCTGGGGCAACCGGTACTACGCCGCGCCGCGAAGACGACCGTCCGGAGTTGATCAGCGGATGGTTCAACGGCAATACGACGGGGGCCCCCCTCACCATTGTTTTCAGGAACGGAAATACAAAGTCCGGCGATTACGATCGTATCCGCGATATACCGAGGCCCGGACATGCAGATTTTGTCCTGCATGAAAAATATCGTGGGTTCAACGATTATCGCGGTGGCGGCCACAGTAGCGGCCGGCTCACTGTGGCTCTGGTAGCGGCCGGCGTGGTAGCCAAGAAGATGCTCGGTAGCAGCGAGGTGCACGCTACGCTAACAGAAGCGGGCGGCATGGAAGATGTGGAAGCGGCAGTGGCTAAGGCAGTGGCGGAGCAGGACAGTATAGGAGGCATTGTGACCTGCCGGGTGTCGAATTTGCCGATTGGTCTGGGTGAGCCTTTTTTCCATTCTCTGGAGTCATTAATAAGTCAGGCTGTTTTTTCAATTCCGGCGGTAAAAGGTATAGAGTTTGGCTCCGGTTTTGCGGCTGCGGCCATGACGGGGAGCGCTCACAACGACATGCTAAAAGATGGCTCGGGCAAAACGGCAACAAACCACGCCGGCGGCATCAATGGTGGTATCTCCAACGGCAATGAACTCTGCTTTCGTGTAGCGGTGAAACCTACAAGCAGCACACCGCGCCCGCAGCAATCCTGGAGCCGGGCCACCGGTAAGGTTGAGTCATTTGAAGTAAAAGGTCGCCATGATCTGTGTATCGCACTTCGCGTGCCGGTGGTAGTAGAGGCGGTTACTGCCATAGTGCTGGCCGATCTCATGCTGATTGCGCGTTCTTATAGTTGATCTCCGTGTGCGCTGTCGGTGACGATCAGGTTTATGAGTTGCTGAATCTCGTCTGCTTTCTGATCCTCGCGCCTGTAGCGGTAGCAGAGGCACAGCTCTTCCAGCATTTTCGTGATTACTCTTACCGTCGTCAGCGGGTTATAGTAGCTGTCCTTGTCAAAAGCATTGATTTTTTTGAGGTAAGTATCCACGTCCTTCTGAGTGTACACCATACCATTGAGCGGGTCGAGAAAAAATTGAATTTGCTGGATGCCTTCGTTATCCGGATTATAAAAATGATACAGGGTATCAATATAGGCGAAGATGAACTGACGCGGTACATCTACGGCAAAAATGGGGATATCGAGCAGTTCACAAAGGGAGAGATAGAGTATCCCGAGGGTGTAAGAATTGCCCTGCCGGCTTTCTATTACCTGATTGATGAAAAAGTATTTCGGATCTCTTTCCGTAAGCTCATGTCCCTGCAGTTTGTAGTAACTATATAGTATGGAGTTAAAAACATTGACCTGCTCGAGGGGCGTAAGATAATTATTAAGTTCCAGCCAGATGTTGCGCCGTATCTGGTCGAACTCGGAGAGTAGGTAGGGCACATTGAGATCCGGAAACTGGTAGCGGGCAACCAAAATAGCACCTCTCAATATTTCAGGCCTTTTGGACTGGCTCCATTGCAGAAACTCTTCCTGCAGATCCTGAAAATGTACCCGGTGAATCAACTGTTCGATCCGTTCCTGAACAGATTCGTCCTGCGTATGCTCCCAAAGACTTTCCAAATTGGGAATGATGGATCGGCCATAATGAAGTATTTTTTCACACACCGTATGAAATACCTCATCGTCCGGATCGTCAATCAGTCTTAACAGCGCCGTAACTTCCTTGTTCTCCCTCATAGCTGATTCCTTTTCAGTACAAAGAAATTTACAACAAAAATGCAATTGCCTGTATCTGGTCTGCCCAGGTTTTTTTGCACCGCTTCGCTGCCTTATTTTTTCTTTGTTGCCGATTTTTTGGCCGCCGGTTTTTTGGCGACAGATTTTTTTGCAGCGGCTTTTTTTGTGGCTCCCTTATTGGCAGCGGCACGAGCTTTCTTTGGTTTTTCAACAAAGGCATCCGGCACCTGCGCCACAATCATACTTTTTACTTCTTCGAGAGAAATTTCACCGAGGTCTGAAGCTTCGTATTTCGAGCCGTCTGCCTTTTTGCCCATCTTCAGCATCATCTTGCCAAAGCGGATAAAGGGTCCCCATCTTCCGTTTTCAATCGCAATTTTTTCCTCGTTCCACTGCCGTATGTACCGGTTGGCTTCTTTTTGTTGTTTAGCACTGATCAGCTCGTCAATATCCTTCTGCGATAAATGGTCGAAGTCATATTTCTTCGGCACATTGACGTAGAGGTCTTCCCATTTCAGGAAGGGGCCAAACCTTCCTTTGCCTTTCGTAACGGGCTTCTGCTCGTAGAAGCCGATGGGCGCGTCGGCCTGTTGTTTTTCTTGTATGATTTCAATCGCCCGATCCATGTCCACGGTAAGCGGATCTTCGTTTCTTGGAATGGATATGAATTGTTCGCCCCATTTTACATAGGGGCCGAAGCGACCGGAGTTAACCACCACTTCTTTTTCCTGATACAATCCAAGGCTCAGCGGAAGTTTAAAGAGGTCGAGTGCTTCCTCTAACGTAATGGTCTCAATGCTTTGGCTGGATTTGAGTGTGGCGAACCGCGGCTTTTCTTCCTCGTCTGCGGCACCGATCTGTACCATAGGTCCAAACCTTCCGAGGCGTGCGATCACCGCTTTCCCTGTTTCCGGATCTTTGCCCAGCTCCCGTTCGCCTTTGGCTCTGGCTGCCGTTTCAATAGTCTTTTCCACCCTTTCGTGAAAAGGATGGTAAAAGCTGTCAATCATTTGGTTCCAGGCCATTTTGCCCTGTGCTATCTCGTCAAACTCTTCTTCGATCCGGGCGGTGAAACTATAATCCATAACCCGGGTAAAATGCTCTTTGAGAAAGTCTGTAACAACCATCCCGAGGTCTGTAGGAAACAGTTTGGCGCGTTCGGCACCCACATTTTCGGTTTCCCTTCTGGAATGCACCGTACGGGCACGAAGTGTAAGCACCTCATATTCCCGCTTCTGACCTTCTTTGTCTTTGCGTTCCACATAGCCGCGCTGTTGCACCGTGCTGATGGTGGGTGCATAGGTGGACGGACGCCCTATGCCGAGCTCTTCAAGTTTTTTTACCAGTGATGCCTCCGTGTATCGGGGCTGAGGGCGGGTAAACCTCTGCGTGGCGCGCATCTCTTCAAATGCCAGGGCCTGACCCGCAGTAAGCGGCGGCAGCATGGAGCTGCTTTCTTCTTCGCCATCTTCATCATCGCGGCCCTCGGTATATACTTTCAGAAAGCCATCGAATTTCAGCACCTCGCCGGTGGCGGTAAGGGGGTCGGGTTGCGTAGAGATGGAAATCTTGGCAATGGTGCGCTCTATTTGTGCGTCCGCCATCTGACAGGCCATCGTGCGTTTCCATATCAGGTCGTACAGGCGCTTCCCATCGGGGTCGGTAATATAAGTAGTGCTCATGTCGGTAGGACGAATGGCTTCGTGCGCTTCCTGAGCAGATTCATTCTTGGTTTTAAAAATTCTTTTCTGATAATAGCGTTCGCCATACTGAGCAAGTACGGCCTGATGTACGTTGTCGAGTGCTGTTTCTGAAAGGTTTACGGAGTCGGTACGCATGTAGGTGATGAATCCGTTTTCGTAAAGGGTTTGTGCTACCCGCATTGTTTTCGACACCGAGTACCCAAGTTTCCGGCTTGCTTCCTGCTGAAGCGTCGAGGTAGTGAATGGTGCTGTGGGCGACTTTTTTGCCGGTTTTACTTGCACGTCGGCTACCGTATAGCCGGCGTCCATACATTTTTCCAGATATTGGCGCGCTGTCTGCGACTGGTCAAGTACCGGGCCTTCGGCTTTAAACTGAACGAAACGATTGTTTAGATCGGGAGCAGTGAAGATGGCTTCAACTTTAAAGCTGCTTTTAGACTGAAACTGATTGATTTCGCGCTCGCGGTCCACAATGAGCCTAACGGCTACAGATTGTACCCTGCCCGCAGATAAATTGTTGCGCATACTCATTTTACGCCACAGCACGGGGGAGAGCTCAAAGCCCACAATGCGATCGAGAACGCGCCGGGCCTGCTGGGCATTTACCAAGTCCATGTTTACGGTGCGGGGATTTTCCACCGCTCTGCGGATGGCCGGCTTGGTGATTTCATGAAAGACGATGCGTTTGGTTTGGTAGGGATTGAGGCCCAGGACTTCACACAGATGCCAGGAAATGGCTTCTCCCTCGCGGTCCTCATCCGTTGCCAGCCACACTTCATCCGATTTCCTTGCCAGGCTCTTCAACTCGTTTACCACCTTTACCTTATCGTCCGAAACTTTATAGTGAGGTTCATACCCGTTCTTTATATCAATACCCATGTCTTCCTTCTCGAGGTCGCGGATATGGCCATAACAGGATTTTACCTCGAAGTCCTTTCCAAGGATCTTTTCTATGGTCTTCGCCTTTGCGGGCGACTCAACTATCAAAAGGTTTTTAGCCATTCCTGAATTTTAACAGCATTGTAAATAATAATCCCGTACCAAAGCCGTAATACGAGGTGTGCAATAATAAAGGATTGTTTTGTAAAATAAAAAGAGCGCCAGGGAGCTGCCCCTGCAAGTTCGGCTCTGAACCGTGCCTATCTTATTCCTCTAAGCGCCGGGGAAACCTGTAATTCGTCAAAGAAATCAGCGAACGACGTGATCGAATGAACTACCTGAACCCTACACGGATTGGGAGGATTGAACGCTGGTGAATGGGTAGGAGGGCAGGGGTGCTGAATTGTCTTATACTAAAGCCCTAAAAAGCGGGTCTTGTTGCCGATAAAGAACTTGGCGTTGACGGGCTGGGGCAAGTGCTGAACAGGTTCGGGCGGCTCAGCCTTGACAAAAAAAAGAAAGGATGGTATTGCTACCATCCTTTCTGAAAATTTAGTATTCCTGTTTTTTAGTGAGCCACTACAAAACGGTTTGTAAGCTTCTGGCCATCAGCTTCTACAGTGTAGAAATAGATGCCGTTAGCAAGGTTCTGAGTAGAGAATACTACTTTACCAGAAGTGCCCTTAGCAACGGTAGCCATGTTTACTACCTGACCTACAGAGTTCATAACTTTTACTGATGCAGCAGCAGCTGTCTTCAGTGTATAAGAAATGTTAACCTCAGCGTTGGTTGGGTTAGGATAAGCTTTGATTTCGCTGATATTGTCGGTAGTGTTCTTCACGCTCAACAGTTCGCAATTAGCACATTTTACATAGAAAGCAATGTCTGAAAGACCGAAGCCAGTAGGATCTGCATAAGCTACTGATGGAATCAACAATTTGTGTCCTTTGTAGTAGAAGTAGTTGTTGTTTGTAGAACCAGTACCGTACTTAGCTTGCTTGCTAGACCACAGGAAACAGTTGTAGTCAGGGCCGTAATTAGCACCTGCACCATTCTGCACCGGATAAGTGTCAGCACCATCTACTTCATAAGTGTAAAGACGAAGGTGGTTAACTGAATCTATATCCATTCCCAAAGGATAAGTGTGACCGCTCTTGTAGTGGATGTAAGCAACCACTTTTTGGTTAGCACCCACCATCAGCGGGGTAGGAAGTTTTTCGTTAAATCCGGAACCCAGAGCTGTATCGTTGGTCGTAAGCAGTCTTGCTATTCTCACTCTGTTGCCAGAAGCGATTGAGTCAGACATTTTGTTGTTTACGTTGTCATAAGTTGCATCTGCAAACCTCATGATAGAATCGTCAGCATTAACCAGATATCCATCAGCGCTTGGAGAATACTGCAGACGGAAAGTATGGCTTGTGTCACCGGTAGCTACCAGTTCAACAATCACAGAATCGTTGTAGTTATTATAAGGCTGTTTCATGTAGCGAAGGCCGAAAGCCACGCTATCAATGCTGTAAGGATTGGCTGCATTGATGGCGAATGTAGGCGTAGCGCTGTAGAAATCATCCTTAAACCTTTTCGCAGAAGGATCGAATGACATACCGATACCGTAAGAGAAAATGCTGCTGCGCGTGTTGTTCGTGGTATTCAGGTAGGTTGGAGTGCTATCCTGATAAATACGCCAGTAATAACCTACAGATGTACCTGATTGATAATAAATGGAAACATAGTCAAACCATCCTTCCTTAGGTCCGCCTGTGGTCTTGTTTGCAAAGCCCGTTGTTTTGGCAATCGGTGCTATAGCCGTTGGAGTACCACGTTCTTCCGCCTGAGTAGCACGCATCAGCGTTTGAGAGTACTGTGCAATCGCTGGAGCGCTCAGAGCCCCGACTGCCAAGAGTAGAAAAAGTTTTTTCATCGCAATAATTTTTTTTGACAATGTTTAGTTAACGTAAAGATAAAGATTCTTCTCGCAAACAAAGACAATTTTTTTTGCTTTCCGGGTTGGAAACATGACCGCTGAAAACCGTCATTTTTATGCTAAAAGAAAGGACTTTACTTTTGCGTGACACTAAAAGTTTTATGCTCCCCGAATTCGATAATACACAAATCGCTTTTCAATACAAATCCGACAAAGATCTCCGACAAGCACAATTTCTTTTTTCTTCCATGGCCTCGCCGTTCCTTACCCGATTGGGCATAGCGGTGACGAGCTTTTCCATCAGGTTCGGACTTCCTATTCAGGGTATCATTCGCAGGACGATCTTCCGGCAGTTTTGCGGGGGAGAGTCTATGCAGGAAGCTGCCCGCACTGCAGAGCTGCTGAGTCAGTATCACGTTGGCGTCATTTTAGACTATGGCGTAGAGGGGAAGGATGATGAACATGAGTTTGACAAAGCCGTTCCGGAGTTCATCCGGGCCATTGAATATGCAGCACAACAAAAAAATATTCCTTTTATCAGCGTCAAAATAACGGGTTTTGCCCGTTTCTCACTCATGGAACGAGTGCATGCCGGCACATCGCTCAACGAAAGTGAAAACCAGGAATGGAGCCGGGTGAAGGACCGGATCGACCGAATTTGCCGGGCTGCGCACCAACATGGAGTGATGGTACTTATTGATGCCGAAGAAACCTGGATACAGGAAGCGGTGAATGAACTGGCCGTGGCTATGATGGAAAAATACAATAAAGAGCAGGCGGTCATTTTCAATACGTTCCAGCTTTATTGCCATGGCAGCCTGCCTTACCTGCGTCTTTCCTACAACGACGCTGCGGAAAAAGGCTACATACTTGGGGCAAAGCTTGTGCGCGGAGCCTACATGGAAAAAGAACGTAAGCGGGCGCAGGATATGGCCTATCCTTCACCCATTCAACCCGATAAGCCGGCTACGGACAGGGACTATGATGATGCCGTGATCTTTTGCCTGGAAAGGCTGGAAAAACTGTCTGTCTTCATCGGTACGCACAATGAGCATAGCTGTATGCTGGCCGCGCGGCACATGGATGAACATGGCATCGAACACAACAGTCGCCAGGTATGGTTTTCACAGTTGTTTGGCATGAGCGACAACATCTCGTTTAACCTTGCGCACGCAGGCTACAATGTTGCAAAATATTTGCCGTACGGGCCTGTCAAAGATGTAATTCCTTACCTCATGCGTCGCGCTCAGGAGAACACTTCGGTGGCAGGACAAACCGGCCGGGAACTAAGCCTGATCAACAAAGAACTTCACCGTAGAAAATAAACAGGGACCGGTAAAAAAGCTTGAAGCCACCTCATGGGTGGCTTCGTAATTAGGGTTGGTCAAATACGTAAAGGTCTTCCGAATCCCGTTTCATCTTATATTTTTCTCGTGCATACTGTTCCAGACGTTCGGGGTTGGTCGTAAGGTTGTGATAGTCCTGCTCCATCCTTGTAATCTCAGCATTCAGGTAGGCAATATTCCGGTCAATTTCGCGGATCTGCTCCTTTCGTTCATCTTGCGCCGACCAGTTGTTTTGGTCGAAATAGATCATCCACATAGCGAACGCAATCCCGGTTAACAGGAATTTATTCGTGAGGATACGAAATATTTTTTTCATACAGTGAATGCTTTCGTCAGCAAGTTACAATAGATTTTTTCAGGATGCAATCCTTATTATTTACCAAAATGTAAAGTCTTGCCGGGATACCAGGCATTGCTTCCGAGCTCTTCTTCAATGCGCAGCAACTGGTTGTACTTCGCCATACGGTCGGAGCGCGATGCAGAACCTGTTTTGATCTGTCCGCAATTCAGCGCCACAGCAAGGTCTGCAATGGTTGCATCTTCTGTTTCGCCGGAGCGGTGGCTCATGATGGTGTTATAACGATTGTGCTGCGACATAGTCACCGCATCAATGGTCTCAGAAAGCGAACCTATCTGGTTTACTTTCACCAGCAGGGCGTTGGCTACACCGTCATTAATACCTTTCTGCAATCGTTTCACATTCGTTACAAAAAGATCATCGCCTACCAACTGTACCTTACTGCCCAAAGCATCAGTCAGCATTTTCCATCCTTTCCAATCGTCTTCTGCCATTCCATCTTCAATACTTACGATGGGATATTTTTTACACCAGTTCACCCAAAAGTCCACCACTTCTTCGCTGCTCATTTTTGCGCCGGAAGATTTATGGAAAATGTATTTCTTACTCTTTTCATCATAAAGCTCGCTAATGGCAGCATCCATGGCAATAGCTACCTGCTCGCCGGGTTTGTAGCCCGCTTTTTCAATCGCTTTCAAAACGGTTTCGATAGCTTCATCGTTGCTTTGTATATCCGGAGCAAAACCACCTTCGTCGCCTACGTTGGTTGAATAGCCTTTGTCTTTCAGTACCGATTTCAGGCTATGAAAAATTTCTACGCCCCAACGCAAGCCTTCGCGAAAACTCGGTGCGCCCACAGGCATCACCATAAATTCCTGAAAGTCTATCTTATTGTCGGCATGCGCACCACCATTTAATATGTTCATCATCGGCACCGGAAGCGTTTTGGCATTCGAGCCTCCTACGTAGCGGTAGAGCGAAAGTCCCGTGGCCTGTGCAGCAGCCTTTGCCGCGGCCATGCTTACAGCGAGGATAGCATTTGCTCCCAATTTTCCTTTGTTGTCCGTTCCGTCTATTGCCAGCATGGTTTGGTCAATGCCGCGCTGATCGGTAATGTCCCAACCATACAGTTCTTCGGCAAGCGTGTCGTTCACGTGCTCCACAGCCTTCATTACGCCCTTGCCCAGATACATTTTTTTATTTCCGTCGCGCAGTTCTACAGCTTCGTGTTTGCCGGTAGATGCGCCTGAAGGTACCGCCGCGCGACCCATATGTCCGTCGCTGGTGTGCACATCAACTTCTACGGTAGGATTGCCACGCGAATCGAGTATCTGGCGGGCAACAATGTTGGAAATGAAACTCATATCATTATCGGTTTGTGATGAACAATTTTGCGCGCAAAGATAATATCGGCAGATTAATCTATTTCAGTTCCCGTGGTCAACTGTCGCAACCCGGTGATTTCAGTTAAGCGGAATCTCGGTTATTTTTGCGCCCTATGATCTACCATTTTGTTGTAGGCGATATGGCGGCTGAGCCTTTGCGACAAGCCATTGCAGATAATGCCGAACTCGAGGGCGAGGTAATAGTGCTTAAAGATATCCTGCACGTGGGTCCGTTGAGGAAAGAAGAAGGACAATCTTTTAGCGAGTTGCGATCTGCTTTTTGGCAGGAAATAAATAAGCATGAAAAAGTACCGGCTAAAGTGGACGATATGGAGCGCCTGCTTGCCGTCTCTGCCGAAATGTATAAGGATGATGCTATACAAGCGTGGTTTTGGATGGCGCCATGGCCGGCAGACGTTTGTGCTTACTATTGGCTGTTGCCCTACCTGAGCAAACATATGGGTCGTTTTTTTATTGTCAATATTGCTAACCTTCCGTTTCTGGATGAAAATGGTAAGCTGTATTATCCTAAAAATATCAGTCAGATTTTACCCCGCGAACTTGTAAAGGCAAGAAAGCTGGCTCGTCCGGTTACACCCTCGGAAATGGAAATTGACAGCGATGAGTGGCAGAAATTAGTTGAAGAAAATGCGGCAGTAAGAACACACGAAGGCGGCAAAAAAATTGCATCGCAGACCGAATATATTTTCGATGCTTCTCTGCTCAGCTTTTGTTCGCAGCAATTTCAAAAAGCCTCCAAAATTGTACGACAAGCCATCGCAAAATTCAACATTCCCACCGGAGATGTATGGCTGGCGTGGCGGTTGCGGCAACTGGCTATTGAAGGAAAAATAGTAGTGCAGGGCGATGCCACCAAAGCGCTGAATGAATATGATGTAAAGCTACCCGGCGAGCAACTGACACTCGGCAATATGAACGAATCAGCATCAACCACAGAATAAGTTCCAGCCATGCAAATCAAAACATTAGAACCATTTAATCGCGATGATCGCGGCTTTAATTGCGAATACGACCACGACCGGACGGGCAATCATGTATTGGTGTACAGCAAGCCGGGAGCGGTGCGTGGCGGACATTACCACCGCGGATTGTCTGCCACGAAGGATCCTGAGATCGTCATTATTTGTTCCGGAAGATGCACGATAAAATGGAAGGTTGCCGGTGGCGAATTGCAGTCGCAAACAGTGGATGGACCTGCACGGATTGAAATTCCTCCAATGACCTGGCATCAGTTTTTCTTTGAAACGGAGAGTGTAATGTTTGAAATGAACTCGCTTGCCGAACATGCCGATGATACATTTTACGATGAATTGACATAATGGCCTGTAGCGTCTTCTGATAGTATTGTTTTTTTTGTGCTTTATTTTCAGGCAGCGTGCTTTTCGAGTAAAAAAGATAGTCGCGCTATTGTTAGCTTTTATCGCCCAATTAACAATTGTGCGTCCATCAGACCCATGTATCTACCTATATTTGGCGCACCATTGAAAGCTGCTGAATGAGTTTACCCTCGATCTCGCTCAGGCGACCGGTTTTAGCCATCGTTCTGAACATCATCATCGTCATATTTGGCGTTATAGGTTTTAGTTTTTTGGGGGTGCGCGACTTTCCATCCATCGATCCGCCCATCATCAACGTGCGCACGTCTTATGCCGGCGCAAATCCGGACATTATTGAGTCTCAGATCACAGAACCACTTGAAAAGTCCATTAACGGTATCGCAGGAATCAGGAATATTTCGTCTACGAGCGCACAGGGAAGCAGTAATATCACTGTGGAATTTGACCTTGGCGTGGACCTTGAAGCGGCAGCCAATGATGTACGCGATAAGGTGTCGCAGGCTGTCCGGAGTCTGCCACAGGATGTTGATGCCCCGCCGGTCGTTTCGAAAGCCGATGCCAGCTCGTCGCCCATCCTTTCTATGACGGTGCAGAGTGATACCAAAAATCAGTTGGAGCTTACAGAATATGCCGAAAACGTTTTGGTAGAGCGGTTGCAAACTATACCCGGTGTGAGCAGCATCCGCATATGGGGTGAAAAGCGTTATGCCATGCGCCTGTGGCTCGATCCGCTGAAAATGGCAGGTTACGGCATTACCTTTCAGGATATTGAACAGGCGCTGAACAAACAAAACGTAGAATTGCCTTCCGGTAAAATTTATGGTTACAACACCGAGCTTTCCGTGCGCACTTTTGGCAGGCTGCAGACAGAAGAAGATTTCAATAACCTGATCGTAAAAAATATTGACGGAGCAGACATACATCTTCGGGAGATTGGTGAAGCGGTGCTCGGTCCTGAAAACGAAGAAACTGTATTGAAAGAAAGCGGCACGCCCATGATCGCGTTAGCTGTTACACCACAACCGGGATCAAACTACGTAGCCATTGCCGACGAATTTTACAAGCGCTACAATGCTTTGAAAAAAGACATTCCTGCCGATTTCAAAGTGGACATAGCCATGGATAATACGGCAAATATCAAAAAGTCCATCTCCGAAGTGGAAGAGACTTTGCTGATTTCTTTTGTGCTGGTTATCCTCATTATTTATCTCTTCTTCCGCGACTGGCTCATTGCTTTCCGTCCGCTCATTGATATCCCGGTAAGCCTTATTGCCGCTTTTTTTATCATGTACATTTCGGGTTTCACCATCAACATTCTCACCTTGCTTGCCATTGTATTGGCTACGGGTCTGGTGGTGGACGATGGTATTGTGGTGACGGAAAATATTTATAAAAAAATAGAAGCCGGCATGGAGAAACACCGGGCCGCAAAAGAAGGAAGCGAGGAGATTTATTTCGCCGTCATCTCTACTTCTATCACACTTGCGGTGGTGTTTTTACCCATCGTTTTTTTACAGGGTTTTACAGGAAGATTGTTTAGAGAATTTGGCATTGTAGTAGCCGGTGCGGTATTGGTTTCTGCTTTTGTTTCGCTCACACTTACACCTGTACTAAACGTTTACCTTACCCGTAAAAATCATAAGCCTTCAAAGTTTTACGTGCGTACCGAGCCTTTCTTTTTAGGTATGGAGCGAACGTACAAAAAAGGGCTGGTATGGATGATGCGCCGGAAATGGGTGGCCATTACCGGAATGCTTACATCTTTTGTACTCATTTTTTTGCTGGGAGGAAGTCTGCAGAGTGAGCTCGCGCCGCTTGAAGACCGCAGTCGTTTTCGCATGCAGGTTTCGGCTCCCGAAGGCACTTCTTTCGATGCGATGGACGACTACATGGGTAAGATCGTACAGGTAATCATCGACTCCGTGCCGGAAAGCCGTGTGATCTTGTCGGTTACGGCGCCGGGGTTTACGGGTTCAGGCGCAGTCAATACCGGTTTTCTCAATGTTCGTCTTTCTGATCCGGGTGAACGGAGCCGTAGTCAGAATGATATAGTGCAGGCCGTGAACCGGAATATAATGAAGTACAATTTCGGTCGCGCTTTTGCGATACAAGAGCAAACCATAGCGGTGCAGCGTGGCGGCAGTGCCTTCCCCGTGGCCTATGTACTGCAGAACATAGATTTTGAAAAGCTGGCAAAAGTGCTACCTCAGTTTCTGGAGGCAGCCAATCAAAATCCCACCTTTCAGGGTGTAGATGCCGATCTAAAATTCAACAAACCAGAACTTACCGTGACGATCGATCGGGCAAAGGCTTCACAAATGGGTGTTTCCGTGTCGGAAGTTTCCCAAACCCTTCAGTTGGCTTTGAGTAACGGCAGGCTCGGGTACTTTACCAAAAGCGGCAAGCAATATCAGGTGATGGGACAGGTGGAGCGCAGCGAGCGCGACGCTCCCGCAGATCTGGGAAATTACTTTGTGCGCAACTCGGGTGGTGAGCTTGTAGCTTTGGACAATCTGGTGCAGGTAGAAGAAACCACCAGCCCGTCACAGATTTATCACTACAATCGTTATAAATCGGCTACCGTGTCCGCAAATCTGGCGCCCGGCAAAACAATCGGTGACGGCATTGCGGCGATGGATCAGATCTATCAGAAACTGAAAGATCAGAAAGTGATTGACGAATCATTCTCTGCCTCACTGGCCGGTTCATCCAAAGATTATCAGGAAAGTTCCTCCAATACATTGTTTGCCTTTATGCTTGCGCTTGTGTTGATCTATCTCATACTTGCTGCGCAATTCGAGAGTTTTATTGATCCCTTTATTATTATGCTTACCGTACCCCTGGCCATAGCGGGTGCAGTACTTTCATTGTGGCTCTTCGGGCAAACGCTGAATATTTTTTCACAGATCGGAATGATCATGCTGATAGGCCTCGTGACAAAAAATGGAATTTTGATTGTGGAATATTCTAATCATATCCGCGAGAAGGGATCATCGGCCGTAAAGTCTGCTATCTATGCGGCCTCTATGCGTTTACGCCCCATCCTCATGACCAGCCTTGCTATGATCTTTGGCGCTTTGCCCCTGGCCTTGTCTTTAGGCGCGGCCTCCACCAGTCGCATACCCCTGGGTATTGTTATTGTGGGCGGCGTCTTGTTTTCGTTGCTGCTTTCATTGTTCATTGTTCCGGTAATGTACACCTTGCTTTCGCGCAGGAAGCTGACGCAGACATCGGCCCTTACAAAACTGGATGATTAGATGAAAAAGGGATTGTTTTCAGTCATATTGATTTTGCTTTTTGCCCGTGTTGAGGCTCAGCCCTCTATCGAAAGGCTTACTTTGGAAGATGCTGTCCAGAGAGCTTTAGAGCACAATTTTGACATCAGGGTCTCCGACATTACAGCCCGGCAGGCGGCGGCCAACAACACTGCTGGCAATGCAGGCCTGCTCCCTTCCCTTAACGGAACCGGCGGACTGAATACCGGTCTTTCGAATACCCACATCGAATTTGCCGACGGGCGGGTGCAGGAGGTAAACAATGCGCAAACGCTTAGTTACAATGCAGGTGTCACCGTAAGCTATACCGTGTTTGCCGCAGGCAGGGCATGGTTGATCAAAAAGCAGCTCAAAGCCAATGAACAACTGGCCACTGTGCAGATGCGCGCGCAGATACAGACTACGCTGTCGCAGGTGGTGCAAAGCTACGCCCGGGTGGTGTGGCAAAAGCAGCAAGGCATAGCCATAGATACCGGTCTGGCCCTGGCTTATGTACGCATGATGCTGAGCAAGACCAAGTACGAAACCGGTAGTGCTGCCAAAGTTGACTATTTGCAAGCCCGTGTGGACTATAATTCGCGCCAGTCGGACTCTCTGAGCCAGGTGGCCGCATTGAATAGCGCTTTTGCCGACCTTAACTTTTTTATGGGGGCCGACCCTTATCGGACCTACAGGGTTGACGATAGCCTTCAGTTGAATACCGGTCTGGTTCCTACCGATCCCGAACGGCTCAGAGATTTCAATCTGTCGATAGACATAGCCAGAAGAAACCTTGAGGTGGCAAAACTGGCCGAGCGCATCACCCGAACCTATCAGTTTCCCACCGTTGGCATCAATACCGGTTATAATTTTCAAAAAACACGCAGCCAGTCGGGTCAGTTTTTATTTAATCAGTCCTTCGGACCTACGACCGGGCTTAGTCTGAATATTCCGGTTTTTCAAGGGGGCAATTTAAGACGGCAAAGCAAGGTGGCCGGCCTTGAATCGATACGCCAGCAGCTTTTGTACGACAAAGTAAATACAGACATTTCACGGCAATACAAAGCCGTCTGGAAGGATTATCAAACCTCAGTAGCCGCACTGCGACTGGAAGAGGAGAACATCGGGTTTGCCAAAGAAAATCTGGACATACAAAAGGCGAGATTCAGGGTGGGGATAGCTACCACACTGGAAACCCGCGAAGCGGAAAACAGTTATGTACAGGCACTGATAAGACTCTATACCGCACGCTATAACCTTAAAGTTAATGAGACCAGAGTGCTCGAACTTGAGAGCAGACTGGCAGAATAGAAAGGGTTTTCATCAGCGGCCGGATCGTAACAGGAATGCCGGAGCATTTGTCCGGCATTGTCTGCTACAATATCTTCTCAGGTGAGCCTATGCTATTCGAAATTGTGGACTTCGCTGTCTGAGTATTTTTCTCCGTAGATTACCTCTTCTTCTTCCTCAAAGAAAAACCGATTGGAAAACGCAGGTTTCAGTTCATTCATCCATATCGCCTGTTCGTCAAATTTTGCAAAGAAAGGACGGGCTACCCAATCCGGGTTTCTACCCTGAATGAACCGAAGCACAAATACCTGTTCGTTGTTAACCTCGCTTACGCCCAATATCTGTACCTTACCCGGTGTGCACGACATGCTCGGACCGCGTACCGTTCGGCACACACCGCTTACCATTTGATAGGCCTTTCTGAAAATGTTCCAGGTGTCCACCAGCGGCAATGCGAAGTAAGGCTGTGCACCCGTGTCGCGCTCTACAAAAAAGTAGTAAGGAATACAATTCAGATTGACCTGCTTACGCCACATTTCCGCCCATATCTCAGGCTTATCGTTGATGTGCCTGAGTACCGGCGACTGAGTACGAATCTGTACCCCCGTGGCACGTAGTTTCTGTATGGCTGTTTTTACAACCGGTGTATCCAGTTCTTTGGGGTGGCTGAAATGCGCCATGAATGCGAGGTTGATGCCACGATCGGTAATTTCCTTAAACAGCGCCAGGAAGTCTTCCGCATCGCTGTCAGTTACAAATTTGTAAGGCCAGTACCCCAATACTTTGGTGCCGATGCGAATGGTTTGAATATTCGTCTTGTTATTGTCGCTCAGGAATGGCTCCAGATATTTTCTAAACACCTTATAACCCATGATCATGGGGTCGCCGCCGGTGAAGAGCAAGTCTGTCACCTCCTGATGTTGCTCGAGATATTTTACCAGCAACTCCGTTTCCTTCATGGCAAACTTCAATTCATCCATACCTACAAACTGCGGCCAGCGGAAGCAGAAGGTACAGTAGCTGTGGCAGGTTTGTCCGGAGCTTGGAAAGAACAAAACAGTTTCGCGGTATTTATGTTGCAAACCATACAGCTTTTGACCATCTATCTCCGGTACATTGTATTCCTGTTGTCCTGCCGGGTGGGGGTTGAGCTGCAGCCTTATTTCATTGGCAATTGATTTTATCTCCTCCTTGTCCACGCTTAGGTCTATGGCCGATTCCATGAGCTGGTAATGCTCTTGCAGCAACATGCCTTTGTGAGGGAACGTGAGCTTGAAGATAGGACAATTGTCCACGTCATTCCAGTCGATGAGTTCATCAATTACATAGTTGTTCACCTTAAAGGGCAATACATTCCCTACCACTTCAATCGCTTTTTTCTGGCTTTCTGTAAGCCGGGCTACCTGTGGTATGGACAAATAATTGTTCAGCGAATATGCTTTGTATTTCATGGCGTTCCAGGTTGAGTTTGTATCCGGAAAGAAGAAGATGCTTTCCGAAGGTTAGTTAAAAATCAGAGCGGGAGCAAACAAGCAGGCTCGCGCAGAATAGCGCGCTCTTTTTAAAGAGCTGTAAAAGTAGGCATTAGGCTTCTAAGCTCTCGTTAACCTTCGTTAGGAAATTATTAGAAATTGAAGAGGTTGATTTGGGTTTTGTTCGTGAAAGGCGCTTGAAGCCGGGGTTGAGCGAGCACGTCCTACCTACTGCTTAGCCCGTGAACCAGAACTCATTTCACTACGATCTCACTGACCACGCGCTGCTCAAAATATTGGTTGATGCGCTCAATGAGTTGTTGTTTGCCAAAATACAGTTCCTGTTTCAGTGCCGCTACATCGGTATAGATGGTCAGTGTTTCGCCATTGAGTATAACGTTTCTGGTGTATTTAGAAATGGTTTTTCCTACAATTTGCTCCCATTCCTGTTGCATGCGTAGCTCATGGACCTTGTGTTTCCATTTCGATTTTTCGAGCAGCAGATTGATCGCTTCTCCTATACTGTATGATCCCATCTCACTAAGTTGATTAATGACTTAAAACCTGGAAAAGGAATGAAAGTTTTAGTTCACAGTAATGGTAATGTTCTTTCCTAATCCTTCTTCAATTATCCGTTACAAAGTTGACAACTGCACATCGCATTTTCCGTTCTCCAATCTTGAGATGTACGATTTCTTTGTTCCCAGTTTTGTAGCCAGTACTTCCTGCGTCATTCCGGCATCTTTTCGCGCTTGTTTGATCATTTCGCTGATTGAATACAAAAGTTCTTTTTCTTCGAAGGCATTTCTTTTGGGTGTACCCGGCACGCCGTATTTCAGATCAAGAAGTTCTTCAAAGCTTTTTTGTTTTGCCATGCTGTTTGTAGTTGGTAGAAAAGTCTGATATCCGAAATTACGAACGCCAGATTTGGATTCAGTTGTTGGGATTTTTTATTTTCTCGCAACGAGCGCAACGTCGCTGTTTTTATTTTCACGCAACGAGCGCAACGAAAATGCAGGCGCTACGTTTTTTTCACGCAACGAGCGCAACGTCGCTGTTTTTTTTCACGCAACGAGCGCAACGTCGATGTATTTTTTTTCACGCAACGATCGCAACGAAAATGCGGGCGCCACGTGTTTTTCACGCAACGTGTGCGACGTCGATATATTTTTTGTCAAGCAACGATCGCAACGAAAAGGCGAACGCAGCGAATTGACCTGCATTAATCCGTGACAAACAATGTGCAAAAGGTATAGTAAGGGTTAACTAATTAGTTTACTAAGTTTACAAACTATTGATTTTCAATAAACAAATTTTTCTGAAAAAAGTGATTGGCATAGCATCTTTCCTTATCTTTGCGCTCTCAAAAAAATTAAATCATTTTTTTCAATGTCTCATTTATCTTCTGAACAAAAGAAAAATATCTATTCCACTTTCGGTGGTGCTGAGCAGAATACTGGTGCTATCGAAGTGCAGATTGCACAGCTTACAGAACGCATCAATCACATTTCGCGTCACCTGCAAAGCAACAAGAAAGACTTTTCTACCCACCGCGGTTTGATGCAAATGGTAGGTCGCCGTCGTCGTTTGTTGCAGTACATGAGCCGCACCAACCTTCAGGGCTATCGCGCGCTGATTGAGAAACTCGGTCTCCGCAAGTAATGTAAATACCGTATTATTGCTATTCCCAACTGCACAGGTTGGGAATACTTTTATTTAATGATGCCAAAAATATTTTTATGATTCCCAATCCGATTTCCGTATCGTTCAAACTTGATGACGGACGAGAAATATCGATTGAAACCGGGAAGCTTGCACGCCAGGCAGATGGTGCTGCTGTAGTGCGTATGGGCAACTGTATGTTGCTTGCCACAGTAGTAGCCACTTCTGAGCCCAAGCCCGGACAATCTTTCTTCCCGCTGACTGTAGATTACCAGGAAAAATTTGCTTCTGCCGGACGTATTCCCGGCTCTTTCTTTAAACGCGAAGGTCGTTTGAGCGACTACGAAGTGCTTATCTCTCGCCTTATTGATCGCGCCCTTCTGCGAAGTACAGGTGATCGTTAACCTCATCTCTTCCGATCCGGAAGTAATGCCGGACTCACTTGCCTGCCTTGCCGCTTCTGCTGCACTTGCCGTTTCTGATGTTCCCATTCAGGAGATCATCTCGGAAGTGCGTGTAGCCCGCATCAATGGAGACTACCGCATTAATCCTTCCCGCAGCGAAATGAAATCTTCAGATATGGATTTCATCGTTGCCGCTACGGATAAAAATATCATGATGGTGGAAGGCGAGGCGAAAGAATGCCAGGAAGAAGACCTGATCAAAACCATCGAACTTGCTCATGAAGCCATTCGTGTACAGATCAAGGCACAGCAAGAGCTTCGCGATAAAGTGGGCATTACCACTAAGCGCGAATATGCTAAGCCTGCAGAAAATGAGGAGCTGAAAACTAAAGTAGAAGCCTTTGCTCAGGCGCCATTGCTGGAAGTAGCCCGGGCAGCTTCCGCAAAGCACGATCGCAGCGAGGCGTTTAAAAAGATTGCACAAGAACTTGAAGTACACATTTCATCCACTTATCCCGAAGAGGCAGGAATGCCTGATGAGGATAAGAAGCTGATGAAAAAATATTTCGAAGATCTGCAGTACTATACGGTACGCAATATGATCCTCGATGAGAATCGCCGTCTTGACGGTCGTGGATTGGAGGATGTACGCCAACTGACTATGGAGGTGGATTACCTGCCTTCACCACACGGGTCCGCGCTCTTTACACGAGGCGAAACACAATCCCTCACTACAGTTACCCTTGGTACTTCTGAAGATGAATTGCTGCAGGAAAGCGCTGCAACTTCTGAATACGCCAAGTTTATCCTTCACTACAATTTTCCTCCGTACTCAACCGGCGAGGTTAAGTTTCTACGCGCGCCCGGACGTAGAGAAGTAGGACACGGCAACCTCGCTATGCGTTCGCTCAAGCAAATGATGCCTGCAGAAGCAGATTTCCCTTACACTGTTCGTGTAGTTTCGGATATTCTCGAGTCCAACGGATCGTCTTCAATGGCTACCGTTTGTGCAGGCTCTCTTGCTCTGATGGATGCCGGCGCACCTTTCCCCAAAGATGTGGGAGGTGTAGGTATGGGTGTTATGTCACGTGCCTGCGATAAAGAGGGGGCAGTGCTTATCTACATGTTGGGCGATGAAGAGCACGTGGGTGATTTGGGTTTTGAAGTGAGGGGTACACGCGATGGTATTTGCGGTATCCAAATGGATATAAAGGTGGATGGACTGAGCATGGATGTAATGCGTCAGGCACTGGCTCAGGCCCGCCGCGGAAGGTTGCACATCCTTGATGCGATGTACAACTGTATGCCGGAAGCTCGTGCAGAACTGAAACCACATGCTCCGCGCATTGAGCAGATGGAAATTGAGCGTGAGTTTATTGGTGCAGTAATCGGACCGGGTGGTAAGATTATTCAGGAAATGCAGCGCGAAACCGGCACTACCATCAATATTGAAGAAGTTGGCGATCAGGGTATTATCAAAATATTCTCTGCCAATAAAGAAAGCATTGAGAAGGCAAAAGACTGGATCAAAGGCATCGTAGCCGTTCCTGAAATCGGAGAAACCTATGAAGGTACCGTGAAGAGCATTGTACCCTTTGGTGCGTTCATCGAATTCTTACCCGGTAAGCAAGGACTCCTGCACATTTCTGAAGTGAGCTGGAAGCGCCTCGACAATCTGGAAGGTGTGATGAAAGAAGGCGATAAGGTAAAGATCAAGCTCGTGGGCACCGATCCTAAAACCGGTAAGCTGCGTCTGAGTCGTAAAGTGCTGATGCCAAAACCAGAAGGATATGTAGAGCCTGAGAAGAAAGAAGGTGACCGCCGCGACAGAAGAGATGGTGACCGCAGAGGGGGTGGCGACCGCCGTGGTGGCAATGATCGCAGAGATCGTGGCGACCGTCGGGAAAGCAGGGGCGACCGTCCGCAGCGCGACATGCAGAATGAAGCTCCTCAACAACCGCAGCCTGAGAACCCGGCTAACGGCAATGATGATGCAGACCTCGCACTTTGATTCTTAGAAATGTTTAATAAAAGTAACGGCCCGTTTTTTTGGGTCGTTATTTTTTTGGAAGAACTGATAGTTATTGCGTCGACAACAGGAAAAAATGTTTATCGGTATGATTGTCAGTTTTTTTTGAAGAATTGCAGCGGTTGGTAGTAGCTAAAAAAGTCGTCTTTAAGTGCTACCCGTGAATTCAAATGAGTATTATCTTGCACCTTAAACCAAAATTAATAACCTTATGAAGAAGTTCGTTTTCTCTATCGTTGCTGCAGCAACTATGTTAGCCACGCAGGCTCAGGCACAAATCTCCGTTGGTCCCATGCTGGGTCTAAATCTGGCAAACATCTCGGCAAAGTCCGGTGGTGAATCCATTTCCACGACAATGAAAGCCGGATTTCACATTGGCGGCGTCGCCAATATCGCCTTTACCGATCATTTTTCGCTGATGCCTGGTGTCCTTTTTTCCATCAAAGGTTTTAAATCGAGCCAAGAGTCTGGCTTCGGCTCTACGAAAGTAAAGACAGAGGCCAACGTCTCTCTCAATTACCTGGAGATTCCCGTAAACGTGGCTTACTTTTTTGGACAGCCAGGTGGTGGTCGCCTCTTTATCCATGCCGGACCTTACATTGGCCTTTGCCTGGGTGGAAAGATCAAGGCGGATGTGAGCTACCCCGGAACATCTTTCCCTTCCTCGTCTTCCGATGAAAGCATTAAAGTAGGAAACGATGCGCTTGAAGACGCTGTTAGGCCCTTAGATTTTGGAATTAACGCTGGTGTGGGCTATCAATTGCCTATGGGGCTTTTCGTTAAGGCTCAATATGGTCTCGGTCTTGCTAACACCCTGCCTGAAGGCGATGGCGACAACGCTATGAAAAACCGCGTCATCGGTATTTCTGTGGGCTTCCTCTTCGGTGGCAAAAGTGGCCGTTAAAAGAAGTATCATCTCTTCACAAATAACTGAAGCTGTCTTCACCGGACAGCTTCAATTATTTTTACCTGTACCCGTGGCGAATATTCGCAGCGACTCCCGCTTAAATTGGCTCTTTAAGTAATTTGCCCGCTTACTTTAGCTTTCTGTGTATCTTCAAATCCATGCATTGTTTCCGTCCCTTGCTGGTCTTCTTCGCATTTGTTTGCTCCTTGTCATCGCGTGCACAAACCTATGCGCAAAAGGAGGTTTTAGAAAAGGTGGACAAAGCACTCGCGACGGTGTTGCCCCATCACCTGCTGCCTGCTGTAAGGAGAGTAAGTATGCCTTATTATCAGAGCCGCCAGCCAGATTCTGAATGGCACCTGGTGACCAGCGAAAAAGCGATACCAGCAAACTTTTTGCAGATGCGGGTGCGCTATGAACTGGTGCTCAGGGCTACCGTTTGCAACGACATCAGAAATTTTCAGACTTTTATAGACCTCACGCTCGACAGCAATCTTGCCCTCATTGCTTCCCGCTATTCCACGCCGCTTCCTTCCTTTATTCGGAACAACGAGCCTTGTCCATTGTTGCCGCGGGCCGACATCGTGGAGCGCCTGAAAAAACTGGGTGTTTTCGTTACCCTGCCGGAATTGAGTCTGTCTTACTACCCGTCTCTGCAAGCCCATATGTATATCCTGCACCAATTGAGTCAGGATAGTTCGGCTGTACGCATCGTTAGGGTAAATGCTTATAACGGTGATATTGTTGAGGATACCACCCTGCATTCTGCGCACTGATATCCGAGTAAGAAATGAGTGACCAATCTAAATCTCAGACCGCGCAGCGTCCTCCGTTTCGCGCGTTTTTTTATTTGCCAAACATCTTCATTACATCGCCCAGGTCAACATCACCGTCGCCATCCTTATCAAGACCGAATTGCTTACCGAGGTTACTGATGTTGTTCATGATTCCGCCGCCCGATGCGCCGCTACCAAACTGAGCCAATACATCCTGGAGATTGAAATTGCCGTTTTGCAGCTTTGACGTAAGCTGCTGAAGCACCGTTGGTATCAAAGCCCCCGCCACCTGAGCAGCCTGCTGGTTTCCGATACCAAATTTTGAAGCAATGTTTTGCGCAAAATTGCTTTCCATTTGCTTGTCTGCAGTTCCGTTTTTCAAACCTGATAGAATTTGGTCAAACCCACCTTGCTGCGCCATTTGCTGAATGCCGGAGAGGATACTTCCCGATGCTTCATGCATCACGGCTTCGTTGTGTTCATTGGGGATCGCGTCGTTTTCCACTACGCTTCCCTGTGCATGCTGACGCACCATTTCCATTATTTGTTCCAACATGGTAACAATTGATTTGTGTGTGACGAATAAACGCCAAGTTAGGAAGAAAGTAGTTTTTTATGGCCGCTTTTCAGGATTGATGCTCGGCGGTGAGTTCCTTTTTCATGGAGGCAGAGGGCTGCGGCAGGGCTTCCATCTCTGCAAAGCTGAGCATGCGGTTCTGCTCGGGATCCCAGACTTTTAATTTTAGACAAGCTACCACATCCGAAGGTGTAAGTCGGGTAGTGGTGGCCCGCTGAAGTTCGGGGATATGTTTCATAGCTTCAGGAAGGCGGTAAAAAGGTATGCGCGCGTTGAGATGATGGATATGGTGGTAGCCAATGTTTGCGGTAATCCACTGCATCACCGGGTTCATCACCATGTAGCTACTCGATTCGAGTGCTGCCTTAGAATAGTTCCAGTCCTTATTGCTTCTGAAAACTACGCCCGGAAAATTGTGCTGTGCGTAAAACAGATAAGCACCCAGCATATGCGATAGAAAGAAGGGAAAAAAGAAGCTGAGAAACCATGTGGTCCACCCAAATTCTACTACCAGAAAAACGGAGATACTTATGTGCAGCAAGATCACCATTAGCGAGTCCCAATGCCTTTTGGGGCTGCTGAGAAAAGACTGCAGACACATGCCGTAGAGGAACAAAGTAAAATAGGAAAAGAACATATTGAGCGGATGCCGTACAGCAAGGTAGGCGAACCGTAGAAGCCTCGGCAAATTTCTGCGTCGTCATGATGGGGTAAGAACCGATGCTGGCGCTAAAAAGCTTTGCATTATGATTGTGATGATGATCGTGCGAACGCTTCCATATACTTGGCGGAGTAATCATATAGATGCCGAAAAGCGTAAAAATGGCATTAGCAATTTTGGATTTGTAGAGAATAGTATGGTGCTGAAAATCGTGGAAGATGATGAAAAACCGCGAGAGCATTGCCGCCGTGGCAAGGCTGCAGAGCAGTTTTGCCCAGAAGCCCGGAGCCAGATAAGTGCCTGCGATTGCTGCGATTAACAGTAAAAATCCCGTAAGGGTATGGTACCAGCTTTTCCACCTGATCTCTTTGGCAAAATCCTTCGTCGCCAGTATTAATTCTTTTCCTTCCCGCATGTAAATATCAGAGACCTGCAAGATATGACAACCACACTAAAACAACACGCAATAGATATAATTTAGAAAATATTTATTAGTGCAATGTGTAGCATCAGTCATTGGTCTCCGCGGGTCTTTTGTGTTTCCAGCGTTTGTGCGACCACAGCCAGGTGGCCGGTTCATGCTGTATCATGGCTTCCAGTTTGCGGGTAAAAGTCTCCGTTACCGCACCTTCCGCTAATGGCCTGGGATGTTCGATCAAGAGTGTGGCGTCGAGTTCGTAGTAGCCTCTTTTTTTCCGGCTGATGTGTACATACACGATGGGGTAGTCCAGCTTCGACGATATGCGTTCGGTGCCCCAGAATACCGGTGTGTCCTGATGTAAAAAGGTCGTCCAGTACGCGTTTTGCGGCGATGGTGTCTGATCGGCAATAAAGGCCGTGGCGCTGGTCTCTTTTCTGTTTTTGACCATCTCCCGGAAGGTATCGTTCATGGGTATGAGCCGGGTACCGAAACGCGTCCGCATATTTACGATCAGCTTATTGAAATATCGGTTTTTCAGCGGATGGTAGATCACATAAAGCTGCTGCTTGCAACAAAGGCTAAAGGTGTTGCCGCCCCATTCCCAGTTGCCATGATGGCCCATTACCAGAATAACGCTTTGCTTTTTTTCGTCGAGTTCGTCGAACAGTTTTTGGGCGCGGGCGCTCATGCTGCACCGGCGCAACATGCTGCCACGACTGATGGTTAATGTTTTGAACGTTTCAAGAAAAAGATCGCAAAGATACCGGTAGTACTGCCGGCTAATTATTTTGATTTCCGCATCTGTCTTTTCCGGAAATGAATTTTTCAGATTGGCCCATACCACATCTTTGCGGTAGCCAATTATGCTGTAAAGCAAAAAGTACAATAGGTTGGACAAGCCGTACAACACCGGGAACGGCAACACGGAAACAAGGTAAAGCAGCGGTAATGTTGCATAGTAAAGAATAGCCTGCACAACTGTGATTTTGAATGCGCATTGAAGATAATCAACAAATTGTAGTTTGCAGGCCTGCTGCGGATTTTGGTATTAATGCATGGGTTCGCCGGCCGGTTGTACTGAGGTGTAGGTGGATATCCAGTTTTGCTGTCTTTTGAGAGATGTTTCGGGTTTTGACAGGGGCAGAAGTTGCAGTTTATACGATCGCGTATGTTTAAGCGCTGCATCTGCAGAGCTGGACGCTGCACTACGGCCCCTCAATTCAAAAAGTATTCAAATTTGGTTAGCTACTTTGCTTCTTTAAAGACCTTTATGAAACTACTCATTGTCGAAGATGAGAGCATGTTGGCTCAAAGCATCAGTGACTGTTTTTCAGGCGAAGGGTATATCTGCGAAATTGCAGTCACTTATGCTGAAGGTCTCGAAAAAATAATGCAATATGAGTATGATTGTATTTTACTTGATGTCATGTTGCCCGGAGGCAGTGGCATTACATTGCTTGAAGAAATAAGAAGTCTTCAAAAACCCGCAGGTGTAATTATTATTTCTGCCCGGAATGCGCTTGAGGATAAGGTGAGCGGATTGAAAACGGGTGCGGACGATTATTTAACCAAGCCTTTCCATCTTTCTGAATTGAGTGCACGCGTTTATTCTGTTATTCGCAGAAAGAAGTTTGAAAGCGTCAATGTAATTAAAGAAGCAGAAGTTGAGATAGACCTCTTGGCGAAGACCGTACACGTCCATGATCGCCACGTAGTGCTAACAAAGAAGGAATTTGATCTTTTACTTTTTTTAGTAAGCAATAGAAATTGGGTTTCGTCCAAAAGTGCACTTGCAGAGCACCTCTCCGGTGATACTGCCGATATGTTCAGTAATCATGATTATGTATATGCTCACATTAAGAATCTGAAAAGAAAATTGTCTGAGGCAGGATGTGCCGATCATATAAAAACGGTTTATGGAATGGGTTATAAATGGGAGACATGAAAAGACTAATTAGCCGAACAATGTTTTACCAGGCGGTATTTTCTTCAGTGCTGCTTTTGATTAGTGCTCCATTTTTTTACGGGTTGATGCAATATATCTACAGGCATCAGACCGACGAAACGCTGACCCATCGAAGCCAGTATTTCGTGAGCAACACCTTGCCACATCTCCAGTCAAGCAACATAGCGGAATGGAACCGCACAAACTCAGACCAGAGGATTAGTCTGCCTGAGCGTCCATTCTATCGACCGTTTTTTTGTGACACCTTCATGATTGATTCAGCAGAAATGGAAACTGAACCTTATCGCATTTTGTACACACCCATACGTATCGATGGGGAGCAGTATGTTTTAAGGCAACGACTTTCCTTGTTGGAACGGGAAGATGCCATACGTGGAATCGTAGGGATATACATGGGTTTGCTGGTGTGTCTGCTGGCAGGGTTGTACCTTATAAACCGACGAATTTCGAAAATTTTATGGAAGCCATTTTACGATACTTTAGCCTATATCGGACACTTTGATATCGAACAACCAGATCTTCACAAGTTACCCGATCTTCCGATCATCGAATTTAATCAGCTTAACCAGGCTATAAATTCATTGATCGCTAAAAACAGCCGGTCGTATTTCAACGAGAAGGAATTTGTGGAGAACGCTGCACATGAATTGCAGACGCCAATAGCCGTATTCCAATCGCGGTTAGATGTATTGCTTCAGAAGCCTCCGTTTACAAATGAGCAGGCGGCTACTATCCAGAGCTTGTATGTAGCGGCTGCACGATTGTCCAGATTGAATAAAAACTTGTTAACTCTCGCAAAAATTGATGCGACTAATTACCACGATATACAGCAGCTTAACCTTAATGAGTGTTTACAAAGCACTTGGTCCAACTTTTCCGACCAGGCAGAAAATGAAAGGATTAAGGTAGCATTCTTTTTGGCTGACGACACGATGATCTCTGCGAATCCGGACATTTTTGAGTTGTTGTTAAATAACCTGTTTTCCAATGCAATCAGACACAATTATAGCAATGGATCAATCGAAATCACACTAAAGGGGAAAGTGCTCGAAGTGTCTAACACCGCAATCGCTCCGGAGCTTCCGGCGGAAGGCCTTTTTCACCGTTTCACCACCTTTAATACCCAAACGAAGGGAAATGGATTGGGCCTGGCGATTGTTGCGGCAATATGCAAAAAGTGTAGATGGGGAATAAGGTACAGCTATCGCAATTTTAGACATTCATTCATTGTGTCTTTCGCCGAAACAGATTTATAGTTGCATCTGAACCCGATAAAAAATTCAATAGATCTTCAGAATGTCTTCAACTTATCTTCCAAAGCCCTTTTGAATTTTGCTTACAAATCGACTTTTATGAAAAAGGTTTTGATCCTTCCGTTTATTTTTCTGTCCTTTCCCTCGCCTGGGCAACAGTTGCCGGAAAATAAGGTTCCGCTCCCCGTGAGAAAAGAGTTTTGGAAATCGACACACACTCCCACACAGGTACACTGGGAAAATGAAAATGGAAGTTATGAAGCACATTTTCGTTTGAAGGGCAGAAAATGTTCTAAAAACTATACCGCAGGCGGCGAGTTGCTGGAGACCGAAGAAGTTGTGGAAACAAGTGTGCTGCCTCAGGCTGCGAGGGAATACGCGCTTGCCACCGGAACGATCAGCGAAGTGACGAGGATAGTAAAGGCTGATGGGCGTCAGTTTTTCGAAGTAGAAGTGGCGGGTACCGACTTGATCTTCAACAGCCAGGGCGATTTTTTATCAAAAGAAAAAGAAGCTAATTAATAACGTAAAGTACATTTTCATGCGGATTCTATGCTTAGTGTCTCTGGTATGTGCTTCATTTTTTTGTCGTGCTCAGGATATCGTTCCTATTATAGTGACGGATGCGAAGTCTGGTAAGCCTCTTGAATTTGTAGTCATAGCCGTCGATAGAAAATATGCAGGTACCACAGACAGCTCGGGGACTTATGTTGCCAGGCCAACCGCCGGAAAGCACGAGTTTTCCTTTAATCTTACCGGGTATGCTGCTAAGGATACAGTAATTGAGTTGTCGGGTTTAAAGAAACTGGCTATAAACTTGAATGAAGATGCATCATTGGAGGAGGTGGTAGTGGTGGCTTCCACAAGAAACAACAGACGAATTGAAAATAATCCCACAAAAGTAGAAGTTCTTGGACTTGAAGAAATGAATGAGGAAGCGGGTGTCAGGCCCGCAAACATTGCCAGCATTCTTGGAGATGTAAGCGGAATTCAGATTCAGCAATCATCTGCCATTTCCGGAAACAGCAACGTACGCATACAGGGCCTTGGTGGAAGATATACACAAATTCTCCGCGATGGAATGCCGCTATATGATGGATTTGCAGGAGGTTTTGGCATCCTTACGGTGCCGCCACTCGATCTGAAGCAAATTGAGTTGATAAAAGGCTCGGCCAGTACACTTTACGGAGCAGGCGCTATTAGTGGCCTGATAAACCTTATATCCAAACGCCCCCTGGCTAAGCAAGAACTTGACATATTAGCAAACTATACCACTCTGAAGGAGGTAAATGCTAATGTTTATGCAGCGAAACGTTATGGTAAGTTCGGCTATAACCTTTTTGCCGGATATACCCATCAGCAGGCGGTAGACGTGAATACGGACGGCTTGAGTGATCTTCCCCGTACAAGTTCCTTCGTCATTCATCCCAGGATTTTCTATTACCCCGGTCCGAAAACCACGATATATGTCGGCTATAACGGCGCATTCGACAATCGCAAAGGTGGAGATATGAGCGTACTTGAACAGCAGCCTGATAGCATTCACCGGTTTTACGAGAGTAATATATCCCAACGCCATACCGGAGAATTTCTCGCAGAGCGTCGCTTCCTTAACAACTCCAGAATGACGGTAAAAGGAAACCTGAGCTCGTTTAGTAAGCAAACCAGGACAAATCTCAATCACGACGAAGGAAGGCAGCTCAGTTATTTCGGTGAGGCATCCGCTTTATTCCCCTTCAATGCGCATGATGTAATTGTTGGTGTAAATGTCGTTGGGAACAATTATCATACGATAAGTCCCGATTCAGCTTCGCTAAAGCATTTTGATAATTCTGCGGTCGGAGTTTTTGCTCAGTTAGATCTGACTATCAAGGAACACACTTCGGTTGAAGCTGGTTTGCGATATGACCAGCAGAAGCAGTATGGAGGATTTCTTTTGCCAAGGGTGGCCGTATTTCATCAGTTCAATGCACACTGGGGTTCTCGATTGGGGTTTGGGATGGGTTATAAGACCCCCAGCCCGCTGGTGCAACAAAATCTTGATTACAGCATTTTAGACATGCTTCCGCCCGATAGCCATGTGAAGCCGGAGATTTCTTACGGATACAATGCCGAATTGAACTTCCGCACTGATATGGGTACCCATACTTCTTTATTCATTAATCAGGCCTTCTTTCTCACGCAGATTGAAAATCCAATTTTGTTCGATGCAAACGCGGCGGGGAAGATTTTCCTCCAAAATGCGGAAAGGCCTACAGTTAGCAGAGGCTTTGATACTTACGTAAAACTGGAGACAAAAACCTGGGAGTTTTACTTGGGCTACACCTACACCGATGCGCGGTATAAATATAGATCAGGCAACGATTTCATACCGCTTACTCCGAAAAACAGACTGGCGTTCGTTGTCGTCAAATCTGTTTCAAAACAACTTAGTGCGGGAGTTGAAGCTTCCTACTTCGGACGGCAGTATCGTTATGATGGTACACAAACGCCCGATTATGTTTTTCTCGCGGCCATGGCCCGGTATCAAATAGGTCGTCGGATCACCCTGGTATTAAATGGCGAAAACCTTCTGGACTACAGGATGAGCAGGGTAGAACCCTTGTACACAGGCAGTATCAGCAATCCGTCATTTAAACCCTTGTGGGCCCCCATCGATGGTAGGGTTATTAATCTTTCGGTTCGCTGGAAATTAAACCCGTGATCTGTAGTAAGTCCAGAAACCTTTTTTGAGGGTTAATATCCCATTTATGAACCTGCAGATGCCCAATGCTATCCGATCTTACTTCCCGGCATACTAGGTCGAGGTATTCTGTACGCTTCATCATACCGGCTAAATCTGTGAGAAAATATGCCTTTTCTAGACTGCCCTATTTCATTTTGTTAAACATGTAGCGGCTGATTTTCCATTGCTCTGCCGTTCTATGCAGCACAAATAGTTCACGGTTTTCTTCCGCTACCGTTTGTTTGCTGGCATGAATCAAAGTTGTGCCTTTTGAGGTGGTGCGTGCAAAAGCATAATCGCCATGGATCACGATCTCGTCAATAAAAAATTCAATGTTCAGTTGGATGGTTTTGAAGACCGACTCGTACGATGCTTTTACTTGTTCCAGACCTGCAGCAGATGGTGCACCGGAAGGCATAAATACGCCATCGTTTGTGTAAAGGGCTCTAACTTTCTCTACATCGGATGCATTCAGTGCATCGCGGTAGGAGAAAAGCAAAGTTTCAATCGCAGATTTTTGTGTGGACTGGTCCATCATATTCATTTTTTAAGGCTTGATTTGAATTTATTTCGTTATCAGGTGATGCCTCTCATCATCGAAATGCAGCAGCAAACTGACGACACAAAATTGCGACACCGGTGTAGCCTTTACCAATAATCTGGTTTAAGTAATAGCCTTAATGTAGTTTAAGTGGCGCCTTATTTCTGAGCTCTTTCCTTCCGTATTTTGCTAAGAAATTCGGGCGTGATGCCTAAGTAGGAAGCAATCTGTGTGTTGGGTAGCCGATGGGCTAATTTGGGATACTGCGCTAAAAATCCTTCGTACCGCGTGTAGGCCGTTGTACTGAAAGTCTGAAGCAATCGGTTTTGTAATTCTATGGACTTATCCTCGATGATCAGCCGCGAGGTTCGGTCAAAAACCGGATAATGGGTGTATAAAAACCAAAGGTCTGCTTTACTGATCTGTAGGATGGCAGAGGGCTCCATGGCTTCGATAAACAGTTTTGAAGGTCGTTCTTTATGCAGGCTATCTATATCGGCTATCCAATCGTCTTCGGCTGCAAACACAAGGTTATGCTCTGCGCCGGCAGGGTCAATGCCGTACATTTTAAAACAGCCTTCGACCACGTAGGTGAAATATCGGCAGGTATCACCTTCCTGCAAAATGTATTGTCGTCGTTTGATGCTGCGTTTTGAAAGCCTGCTCATCAATGCTTCTTTTTCTCTGTCGCCCAGGGGCAGATATTTGTCAAAATGCCTGATGATCTGTTCCATGTGTCGCTCCATAGCGGTTTTGCCCTGAGGCTACCTTCCATTCAAAAATAAGCTGAAATATTTTTGGGGCACTGCGGCCACAAAGCACAAATGTAGAAAGGTGCACATCCTTTTTCCTATCCGGGTAGGCGCACCCCCCATTGGTTCTGCTTAATAAACATTCACCGGGTATCTCAAAAAAAGCAAGAGAGATTGCCCTTCCGGCTCGTGTCGTGCGGTCTCAGAAGGGTTTTACGAACCTAAAGTATCAAGTCGGTTGTTCCCCCATTTTCGGGATTGACAATCCCGAAGAAAACCAGCAGTTTCGCGGCGTCGTTTTTTATATACCTCATTTTTACAACGAGTATAACACCATGATCAACAAGGTATTTTTTACAGTTTTCTTTTTGGGTTTGAGCTTCCCTGTTTTATCGCAGGTAAAGATCGGTGGCAGTTCGCCGACACCCAATGCAACGGCGGTTTTGGAGCTGGAAAGTACGTCAAAAGGGCTTTTGCCCCCGCGGCTGACGCTTGCTGAGCGAGATGCGATCAGTGCACCCGCTACCGGATTGATCATTTTCAACACTTCGACCAACTGCCTGCAGGTACAGATGGGCAGCTCGTCTTCTCCCAACTGGAAGTGCATGGGTTCGGAGGGTTGTTCTTCATCAACGCTTACGGTCACCCACACAGCAGGTGCGGTGGCTCCGGTGACTAAGACGGTTACCTATCAGCTTGTTACCACCGACTACTCGGGCGCTACAAAATGCTGGATTGCCCAAAATCTCGGCGCCGACCACCCGGCTACAAGCAGTTGGGATGCAACGGAAGCGAGTGCAGGTTGGTTCTGGCAATTCAATTTGCCACAAGGCTATAAACATGACGGCACTACGCGCACTCCCAACACTACCTGGATATCATACATCAGTCAAAACAGCGATTGGACGGCTGCCAACGACCCCTGCGGACTTTTGCTGGGCACCGGCTGGAGAATGCCCACAGTATCCGAACTGGGTACGGTGGGCACCAAGTTTACCAATTTAAGTACTGCTTACAACGGGTTACTAAAGCTCCATGCGGGGGGCGCTCTAACCAACACCAATGGTAGCTGGATCATGGCCGGCTTCGCGGGTGTGATTTGGATGGCTAGTCAGCAAACACTTGAATACAGCAGTACACTCTATATAGATAACTTCGCTATAGGTACAGGTAACGGCAATAAGGCCGGTGCGTTGCCGGTGCGTTGCCTTAAGGATTAGCACAAGGATTTTTTTGGCGGGTAGTCTTTAGTTCTCTCGCTACTTCTGCGCTAAAAAATATTTACCGGCTGCTGAAATTTCCAGCCACTTCCAGTAGCAGCATACATGACAAAAGCAGGATCACAAAGCGAGGAGGAAAAAAATCTGCGGGATGTGCTCTATATATGCGCTATGGCCGCCATCAAAACCAACAACGCCTGCACGGCACTTTACGAACGACTAAGGGCAAAAGGAAAGACCGGAAAACAAGCGCTAATGGCGGTATGTAACAAACTGCTCAAACAGGTATTTGCAGTGGCTAAAAAACGGAACCCTATACCAACCGAACTACTGCTCCGCACAACCATAAAAAAACTTCAATTTTTCTTGGTTTTTTACACAGTTCATGTTAGGCGCATCAGCTATCATTGATTTCAGACGATTTAATCCGGCTTTTTAAAAATGGTGCGAGTTTGATGATTGTATTACTAACTGTGTCACGATATGCGTTGCTTAAAAATGGAGATATGTAAACCTCAGAAATAAGTTGGTGAAGGTCAACTTTTACTTTTCTTCCAACTGTCATATCATAAGGTACCTCGTAACCATTTTCCGATAAGGGAAAATTGAATATTATTAACCGCATTTCGTCCTCAAAATCGTAGTACGGCTTTTTAGTTATAGTTGCATCAATTCTAGAAAAAGAGTAATCCAATTTGTCTTTATACTTAACTGCGGCTATTGAAATATCTTCATCAAATTCTTGTCTGGTTTGATTGATAGCTTTTTTTAGGTTAGCAACTGTTGTTCTAATCGCTACTCCCGGTCCGGAGCCAACGTAAATCTTCCACAGGGCATAACTTTCGTGTCTCTTTAGAGTCCAACAATTAACCAACGTATAATTTCTGAGATTGTTTATTTCCTGCTGCTCTAAAAGAATTTCTCTTCTTGCTTCCTCATAGTCCTTTTCTTTTTTTGCGGCTATTAGTGCAGATTGAAAATTGCTTTCAAACATTGTCCCTTCATACTTATCTGTGAGTTTGGTAAGGTTGGTAAAGAACAATTCCGAATTTAAAATCAGGTCGAGAAATTTTTCAAATGTGAAATACCGCCAGATTATTCTATTCCCTTTGGGTGGGTCATCCCATATGCGGTCGTCTTTTATAATCATTTATTTAGTTGCGCCTAACGGTTTTCGGCTTGGCGATGGTGGGGAAATCGAAGCACAAATGTCCAGTTTTGTACAAAAGTTCAATCGAAGAACTGAACCTGAATTTAGCACTTCAGCCCCACTATTGCCAAACCGATGTTGCCTGCTGTTTTTTGTTACCATTAAGGATGAATTCGTCTATCAAAGTCTTGAAATAGATGTCGCCAACTTGCAACGTTATCAGAGTCGTAGTTTAATCTTCTTCCTTTGAAATAAAATTTATTTCCTTCGTAAATATAAATGTAGAAAATTCTATTAATGCTCATAACTTGCCAATATAGTTCTACGAATTGTGAGTGATAAGTAATTTGTCTAGTCATCTTTGGTTGTCAGTATTTCAACATTATATGTTTGATTTTTAATTTGATTATACACTTTGCAAAATTCTAAATATTTGGGATTGGCTGTCAAGTTAGCTACTAATTCAAAATCGTAGGTGTTTAGCGAAAGAGTGATATCTTCAATTAAATTTTTTAGCTTGTGAAAGTTATCAAAAAGATTAAGTTTTTGAAGTTTAGGTTCTGTTTTATTTATTAATGTTTCCATTTGCTGATATGCGTTAGTCAAGTCAGCTTTTACATTGTCTGTAAATTTACGTTCATTGTTTGCAACCTTTCGTAAAAGTCTAGATGCAGAATTAGAAAAGTAAAATAATTCTTCAATAGAGTTTTCCATTTTGGTTATTACGTTTCTGTCACTCTGTATTTCATCTTTAAATTCTTCAAGTTTCTTTGCAAATTCATATTTGATTTTTTCTTCTATACTAGTTTTGACAGCAGATTTTGTCAGCTTATAAATTATTAGGGCTATGGCAGCCGTCCAAACTGAACCACCTAAAACTAATTTCCAAAATTCTAATGTTATCTCTTTCATCACGGTCTGTTTTTAAAATAGCAGGCAACCCTCAAATATACGCAAGTTCCCTTCTATGTAAACGCTAAGCTGAAAAAGGTAATAAATCTTGATTTTATTCCGTTTGCACCTCGAAAAATATCTGAAATACGCATTGCACATTCTTTATATTTTCGCCAAAACAGTGTTTTAAAAATATCCAAAATGCGCAGTATGGTGTGTCGCATTGAATTGCTACATAGACTTGCTGCCGATGAACGGTGCCATCGCCACCATCGCCCGATAGTAGTCATGGGCTGACGCCCCAAAAAAGTACACGGTTAAGGGCGAAGACCGTAAGGAAAGAAACGGCTTTATTTCCTACTTGGGTGGGTTTTTATTGCACCATCTTTTGGCATTCAGGGCAGTATGCTCATGCTACATCCCGATCAATGTTGCCCATATTTACACAGCTCTTGCACGGCTTGTTTATGCATCTGTCTCGGAAAAAAAAGGCGCGACAGCCGGAATGCAATGTTTTATAACCGGTTATTTTTTATTTACTTAGCTGAATTATATTCTTTTACTTCTAAACAACTTTCTTTAACCGATGAAAAAACTCTTCCTTCTTCCCCTGCTCGCCGCGGTGGCCTTTAGCGCTTGTAAAAAAAGTGACGATTCTTCTACGCCACAACCGCCTCCCAACACCAACCCTTACTATTTCCGGTTTACCATGAACAACAGTAATTACGATCTTAATGGGACCCTGCCGCAGTATATGCCGTTCTACACTAATGAGGTGGGTGGATATCAGGTGGCTTCTACATTTTATCCTATGGCCGGCTTACGTCTTTCGTGGCCGGTGAACGATACTGTGACAGAAGCGGGCTTGATGAGTCTTGTAGGTCAGACAATGTATTTTGATGGCACCGGTACGGTTCATCCCGAAGTTAGTTTTTCGACCGATGCTACTTCCGATACCTGGTATTCTGTAGATACGGCTAATACCAACTACAATGTAAAGATCACCAACATCAGCTACCTTAAAAACGACACGGCGATCAATCCGCTTCGGGTCTATGTCATTACCGGTACTTGCAGTGCTGTTTTGTCTGATGGTATCAGTTCTGTCGTGATGAGCAATGGGAGCTTCAACTTCAGGGTATGCAAACGGGATCTGTAATCTTTTCTTTTTCTTTCGGGAGCCCTCGCAAAGGGCTCTTTTTTTTGTCAACTTCCCCGGCATAGCGATCATTGTAACGTACCCAAATCCCCCAGGTGGCTATTTGAGTACAACTACCTTTTATCTCAGGCCGTCGTTATTTGGAAGCCGTATCCAGGTGCCAGCGCGAAAAAGTGCCGCAGGAGCTATACTCGGGGTCTATCTTTATGTAATAGTTCGGAAGCCGATCCATTAGCCACTCTTCGGTTTTTTTGGCTTGCTTCTGCGAGAGGGCTACTTGTTGAATCTTGCTATAGTCATCGCGCAGATTGGCCTTGTGTGGCTGCGTTCTGTCTTTGAGATAGACGATGCGCACGGATCGCTCGCCGCGGTCGGTTGTGAAGAGCTGGGGTTGCGAGAAGGATCCTACTTTTATGGTGTCGAGCATCAACACCATGGCCGGATCCAGCTTATCCATCTCCAGTTGCGAACTGCCGGTTTGCGGATCGAGTATCATTCCTCCGGTCATTTTTGCCGCTTCATCGGTCGAGAATTTTCCAACAGCTTCCGGGAAGGAATATTTTCCGGCCATAAGCAGCGAGCGCACACTGTCGAGTTTTTCTATAGCCTTTTTGAAATCGCCCGAGGTGCGTTCCGGACGTATCAATATATGGCGCAGATCAGCAACTTCGCCTTTGCGTTGTATCATCTGTATGATGTGGTAGCCAAACTGTGTTTTTACGATGGGAGAAACTTCGCCATTCTGCAACCGGAAAGCTGCCGCCACAAACTCAGGCGCCCAGCCCCCACCAGTACGGTTCACATCGTTGTATCGTCCGCCATTATCGCGACTGCCCGGGTCGGCGCTGTAGAGGCCGGCCATGGTCTCAAAACTTTTCCCTTCGTTCACAATCTGATTGCGAATGTCGGTGAGGGTGGCCCTCGCCAGCGAGTCGAGCTCGGGGCTCACGGGCGGGTCTATTACGATCTGTCCCACTTCTACCGAAGCCGGAAAGAAGGGTAGGCTGTCCACGGGTATCTTGTTGTAGAACGACTGCACTTCTGCGGGGGTGATTTTTACATTTTCCAGAATTTTTGACTGCATTCTTTCGGCCATCAATTGCTCTCTAAAGGCATCGCGGTAGCCGTCCTTAAGCTGATAGATGGTTTTACCAGCCACTTCTTCCAGCTTTTCTTTGGAGCCATATTGGCTTATATAGTAGCGTATGCGTCTTTCTATAGATTCTTCCACTTCATCGTCCGACACCAGCAGACTGTCGCGGTCCGCTTGTTCCACCAGTAGTTTCTGAACGATCATTTGTTGCAGCAGATTGCATTTTACCGTATCGCTAAGGGAAGGGTCTTGTGCTTTGTACTGAGCAAACTGTACATCAAGATCCGACTGGAGAATGATCCGGTTTTTGCCTACTACAGCAAGTATTTTATCGGCTGTGCCCAATACATCCTGAGCTTGGGTTGCCGGAGCTATAAAACTGAGGGCGGTAAGGAAAAGGACAGATCGCCACAGGGCGATAATTCTTGAAGACATATCTGAATTATGTGTGGGCAAAAGTAGCCTATTTACCGTGGTAAAAAGGAGCTGATTACTACATTTTAACTTTTGAGTTTAGCCTTTCTTTTTCTTGTCAAAAAGATTTCTCAGGTCTTTTGTATTGTGGAAGTCGGCAGCAAGGGGCTTGAAGGGATGTGTGCGTATCCATTGTTCAAAGCCCGGCATCGCTTCAGTATGAAATTTTGTCCAGGTCTCGTAAAGCTTAGGGTTTTCTGCCATCCCGAACATCCATTGGTTGTAGGCATCAAATTCTCCTTCCCTCAATAGTTGTTCGTGGTAGGCGAACAGGCTGAAGGGAAACTTATCCGCAAAACTGGTGTTCCATTCCATAGCAAAACGGGTACGAAGCATCACGAGGTTGTCAGTTGTCACGCCATCGCTCATCACCGGCGACAAGGTATTGAATGTTTGCATCACGGCGGCTTCAAAGGTGGGTTCCTCGCCCCGGTTCAGACGTTCGCCGTAGCTGGGAGTGGTAACGCTTTGGGGCTCGGTAAAAATGCGACGGTATGCGTCGAAAACCATTTTTCGCATATCCTGGCTTCGGCTCGTCTGCCGTTCGAGATTGCAGAATATCTCGCCATAAAGTATAGTCCACACAGGGCGACCGGTATTATTGTAGATGCGGGCCGCTTCAAAATAGTTCATATGGTAGGCGGGATCAACCTGTATGCCTTGCAGCAGGGCATCCAATGCATATTCGGGGTCCGCATTAAGTTCATAAATCCTGCTCAGCTCGTGGTAGAGAATCCCGGACTGCGGATATCGCTTCAGCCCTTTTTCAACCACGTTTTTTGCCTTCTTTTTTTCGCTTTGTGCCAGCAGGGCATTGCTGGCTATCTGGTAGGTAAGCTCATCTGCTTTTTCGTCTTTTATCAGCGGCTCAACGGTTTTATAGGCCTCACTATATTTTTGTTGCAAGGTAAGCGCCTGAGCAAGATCGCGATAGAGTATCGGCACCTCGGGGGCCAGTTGAATGGCTTGCTGTAACTGGACGACCGCCTGATTGATGCC
>OFTY01000233.1_pt1 | contig 56297 bp, 45 predicted proteins | sample 1775061 | NCBI WGS metagenome assembly OFTY01 (sample SAMN08195773, study PRJEB24354) | sludge metagenome | isolation source: sludge from phenol fed wastewater aerobic bioreactor B | place: India: Nagpur | collected 2016-09-16 | reverse complement strand
TGGAGAAGAACCACCTATTTTGATGAAGGAAGCTTTGTAAAAGATGGGAAACCTATAACGGCGTATTACAATAATAGCTCGGAGTTGGTAGGCACTACAAGCCCTGCTGATTTCAGTGCCCTGGCAATGAAAGCCCGGAATGAGATCAAAAAACGTTACGCGGATTATACTATTGACAGAGTGATCCTCTTTGACGATAATGAAGCCACTGAATCAGATATGATACTTTATGGTTCGGTCATTTCCGATGAGGATAATTATTTTGTGGAACTGACCAAAGGCAATAAGACAATTATATTGAAGGTGACAACGGAGGGGGATGTTAGTTATTTTACTGAGAAGAAATAGTGGTTGAGCTTTATTGATTATTTCAGACTTTTCATTTTAAGAATTACAAAAGGCAGGGGCCTTCTGAAAAGAAGGCCTTGCTTTTTTAATAATATGTCTGTTTTTTGCAGCTTCTGTTCATCTTTATCTCGACCAGCGCAATAACTAGAAAATTTTAACGTATATATATGACCGCATTAGGGTGTTAGCCCTATCCGTGCCCAAAATAAGGGTTTCCTATTAGCTCTCTGTTATGTGTTTATGAAATATTGCTTTTTACGTAAAACAGATGCCTTTATAGCGGTTATTGCTTCCATTCAAACTTTGTTTTGTGTATCTTCAGGCGCCCTTGAGACTCTTCATTTAATTGAGACTCAGGTAGCAGGGACGGAGAAGGCGATTTTTACCGGCAGGTAAACTGGCCCGGTTTTTTCTGAGTGGGGGCCATTAAAAAACTGGTCAGTTATAAGGCTAAAGGTCTGTGACTGAGGTGGCGAAGCCCTGCTTCATACCTGCATCATTGGGGAAAAGTATTATCTTAGAGACATATTATCCTTTGTCGTTATGAAAACAAAACCATTCTTACTGTTCTTTCTATTATTGTCTGTCCAGATCGTTCTTGCCCAGAACGGGCAGATGAAGCCTTCGGTGTTTGAGCCGGGGCAAAAAAAGCCGATTTATTCTATTGGGGGATATGTGGTGATGAGTGGGAAGGAGAATTATCCAATAGGGATAAATGGGGAGTTTAAAGTATTGAAACTGACGAGTTTTTTAAATAAAGAGGCTGCACAATTAAGCAATAGTTTTATTACTACTACATTCGGTATTTATAGTGTGCCTGAAGCTGATTCCAAGATGGGCTTTTTTGATAAAGGGAAAACCCCCACTATTAATATTGGCTATATCACTGCAGGATATCGTTACTACTTTGGTACCTATGACTATGATATGAGTAACCCCTGGCAGTGGTTTGCTGAAACAGATCTCGGCCTTGCGATGATTACGTATAAAAATCCAGGCATCGCGTTTTCGCTGGGAGCAGGATTTACCTTGTCAAAACATCTCGATGGTCACCTGTTTTATTCCGGTTTCTATCATAACGCAGATACAGTCAAGCATATAGGAGGCTTTTCGTTTGGCCTGGCTTATAAATTCCGTTGATCTGACTATCCTTAAAATCTACTAACTTAATGAAAAACATCTGTTGGAAGGGGATATTCTTTTTACCCCTTACCGTATTCTTCTTTAGTTGCAAGACAACAAAGCAACTGACCTATTTTAGAGACCTCTCAGACACCGCTGTCGTACAAACGATATCGACCGCAAAAGTTCCACCCCTTCAATTGCAACCAGACGATCAAGTCCAACTTTCTATATCGAGCCCCAGTCCTGAGGCCAGTACTTTTTTCAATTTAATGGCTGCAAATCCTAGTGCACAAACATCCAATCCGTCTTCGCTTACACAATCATTCATCAATTTATATATTGTTTCTAACGAAGGCTTCATTACGTTGCCTATACTGGGAGACATAAAAGCTTCTGGTCTCACATTAGAACAATTACGCCAGGATGTGGTATTGAGGCTGAAACCCTACCTAACCAACCCTATAGTGTCTACCCGGATTGTCAATTTTAAAGTGACTGTGATAGGAGAGGTGAACAAACCATTCACCGTTCCGGTGAATGGAGAAAAAATAAATGTACTTGAGGCAATAGGGGCTTCAGGGGATATGACAATGTACGGGGCCAGAAAACGAGTAAAAGTAATCCGCAAACTACCGGATGGTAATACAGAAATTGCCCGACTCGATTTTAATAGCAGTCAAACCTTTCAATCTCCATACTTCAATTTACGACAAAACGATGTCGTATATGTGCAGCCCAATAAGAATAAAAGCTTTTTGGCTAATAATACTACCTTCTGGGCTTCTCTTTTCTTAAGCGTTGCTTCCATTGTTACTGTAATTATTACACGTAATTGATAATGGAGGCATTGTGCTAATTGTTCCCTTTATTTTTGATCTGTTTCAGGTTTATATGTCCTTTTGATTATTATTCTGTCTTAATCTTATTTTAGAAACTAATAAACAATAATTGACCATGGCGGGAGTGGAGATTTATAAAGATGAGCTATTTCAGCAGGAAGATGAATTCAATTTGAAAAGATGGCTTTTCCGCATATTAAGGGCCTGGTATTGGTTTGCGGCCAGTTTATTTATATGCCTGTTAGTAGCCTGGCTTTATTTACATTATACTAATCCCGTGTATCAGGCGGTAGCTTCAGTTATTATCAAGGACGAACAGAAAGGAGGCAATGCTACAGAGAGCGCATTATTAAAGGACTTAGGGATTGGAGGAAATAAACTGGTAGAAAATGAGATCGAAATATTTAAAAGTTACGACCTCATGGAGGATGTGGTGAGAAGGCAACAATTGTTTGTACACGCGTGGGTAGAAGGACGTTTGCGCGATGTTCCATTATTTGGCAATGACCTTCCGTTTGCCATGGAGGTCTTAAATGCAGATAGCATTTCTTCAGTATCGCAATGGTCGCTGGCCTTCAATAAAGGTAAGCTGATTTTAACAGCTAATAATAAACAGGCGATAAGTAACCTCCAATATGGAGAAAATTATTCTGTTGATGGAATTAGGTTTCGCATAATGCCTAACGAGGAATGGAGGGAACAGCATAAAAGTGATACAGCAGCACTTAATAAAGCATTTAACTTAACTATTATGCCGATCGCGGCTGCTACTGGTGGTTATAATGGAAGGTTGTCGGTAGCATCGGTGAGCAAGCAGTCATCGGTAATCAATCTCACAATCAGTGATCCACATAGGGAAAAGGCACGGGTTATATTAGCATCATTAATTGATATCTATAACAAACAGGGGTTGGATGATAAAAATCGTGTGACTGCAAATACGATAGATTTTTTGAATGAACGTTTGAAGGCGGTAGCGTCTGATCTGCAGAGTGTGGAAGGCGAAGTACAGCAATTTAAAAGCAATAATCAGATAACGGATGTCTCAGCTGAGGCACAACAGTATATGGAAATGGCTAAAGGCATAGACATGCAGAAGGCCGAAAGCCAAACCAGGTTAAATATCGTTTCAGCACTGGAAAGAGAGCTTTTATTGAATCAGAATAATCCCGGATTGGTTCCAAGTACACTTGGATTAGAGGAATCTTCTCTTACTTCGCTGGTCGAGAAACATAATTCATTGATCCTTGAAAAAGAAAGAATTCAGAAAAATAAAGAAATTGGTCCTGAAAATCCATTGTTGATCGACTTAAAGCAGCAAGTTCAGGAGACAAGAGCCAAATTGCTTGCTAACGTGAGAAATCTTAAATCGGCATATGAGATCGCACTTGGGGACATTTCGCGGAAAGATGATCAGTTAAAAAGTAGGATCCGTAATGTTCCGCAGATCGAGCGAAGATTGGTGGAAATTCAACGTAATCGTAATGTAGAGGAGCAATTGTATGCATTTTTATTACAAAAGCGGGAGGAAGCGGCAGTTACGCTAGCCTCTAATATCCCTGATTCTCGCACTATTGTTAAAGCACGTGGATTGGGGCAGGTTTCACCAAAATCAAAATCTATATGGGCTGTTGCATTATTGCTCGGCTTATTGGTCCCTTTGATTGTAATGCTGATAATTGATTTTCTGAATAACAAAGTAGGAGATGAAAATGAAGTGGAGCAGAAAACCAGAGTGCCTCTCTTAGGAATGATATCACATATTCGTAAAATAAGTTCTCCTATCGTTATCTCAGAAAAATCTCGATCTGTTGTAGCTGAACAGGTTCGCACTCTTCGTACAGCTATTGGTTTTACCGGGAAAGGCAAAGAAGTAAAAAAGATCCTCGTTACTTCTTCACAACCAGGAGATGGCAAGAGCTTTATCAGTATAAACCTTGCTGCGAGCTTTGCATTGCTCGGTAAAAGAACGGTGCTGGTAGAACTTGATCTTCGTAAACCTCATGTGGCAAAGTATCTCGGCATCTCTACCACCGGAGGAATTAGCGGTATACTAGCGGGAAAAGTGAAGCTTGATGAAACGATAGCGGAGATTCCCGGCTTTGAACATCAGTTATATTTATTGCCGGCAGGATATCTGCCTCCTAATCCTGCAGAACTGATTTCAACCGTTCAAATGGAAAAGCTGATCAGTGATCTTGAAAGACAATTTGACTACATAATTGTAGACACTCCTCCTTTTGGACTTGTTACGGATGCAGTTTTATTGCAGAAGTATATGGATATTACATTAGCGGTATTGCGTCAGGGCCATACTCATAAAGAAGTGTACGAAAACCTTAATCAACGGGTTTCACAAAATCCTGATTATCCGCTCTACGCAATACTGAATGGCATAGGATGGCGCCGCCGCTATCAGAAGGGGTACGGATATGGACGCTATGGAAGCTATAGCTATGGAAAAGGGTACTTTGAAGAAGAAAAGAAATGAATTCCTTTATAAAACTGAATGATCTCATAGGCCCTGTATGATAGGTGATGTTTCTATTGTGGTTTTGACCCCCGTAAAGAATGAAGAATGGGTTATGGACAAATTCCTCCGGATTACTTCATTGTTTGCAGACTACATACTTGTAGCTGACCAATTTTCAAATGATTCAACTGTTTCTATAATTAATAGTCATCCGAAAGCAGTTTATATCAAAAATGAAAATTCTGAGTATGATGAAGAATTCCGTCAGCGCTTACTTATTAGTAAAGCCAGGGAGTTAATTACCGGTAAGCGCCTTTTGTTAGCCCTGGATGCAGACGAATTGATTACTGCGGATTCAATTGAGAGTGCGGAATGGAATAAAATAAGCAAACTGCCTGCAGGCACAAGGCTTTATTTCAAAAAACCAGATCTTTTGCCGGACGGGAAAACCTATGTTGATTATCCCGATTATTTCTTGCTGGGTTATATAGATGATGGTGCAACTCATGCTGGAACCAAATTTCATAGCCCCCGACTGCCTGCAAGCGATAAAAAATATGAATCTGAAACCATTCAATTCCTCCATCTGGCTTTAATCCGGGACCTTGAATATAATGCCCGGCAGCGCTTGTATGCTGTTCTTGAGAATATTAATCAATCATCCTCCCTACGATTTCGTTATAGAAAGTATGCACGTAAAATGCTTGCCCTTCGTTATAAGGGGTTAGTCAAACCGTTGCCGGAACAGTGGGTCGGGACGTTTAGGGAGTCAGGAATTGAGATCACAAAATTTCCGAGTTCTGAAAATAATATTTATAACAGTCGGATTATCGAGATGTTTAATGAGTATGGGACAAGGAAGTTTTGGTTTGATGACATCTGGTATGTCGACTATATAGAAATAAGCAGGATTACAGGAAAGCAATTGAACGTTCAGGTTAATTATCCTCCGGTTTATATTTCTTTTTTTAGGAAGCTGGCTATTTCTCTTTATGCAGGTATCCTGCAGCTAAAAAAAATTAACGGGCAAAAAGATACAAAGTAATTTTAGGTCTATGTCAACGGCACGGAGAGTGATTTCGGGAAGTATTGCATCCTGGATGAGGATAGGTGTGACGATGATATCACAGATAATCCTTGTTCCTATATATCTTCGGCATTGGGATGTTATTACATACGGTGTATGGATCGCAATACAGGCATTGGTCAGCATTATCTCAACTCTGGATCAAGGTCACCAGACATATCTCGAGTTTGAATTTTTGAAGGATGGTAAAGCGAACACTGAAAAAATTGCACATAATCTTTGGTCAAGTGTCTGGATTGCGTTGGGTATTGGATTGCTGGAAATAACCTGTGTTATCGGACTTATGAAATTGGGATTTCTGGAGCATTTATTAGGCGTTTCATCAATCATAAATCAGAAAGTGCTGGAGCAGGCAGGCATTGTACTGTTGCTACAAACAATAACCTGGGCCGTATTTTCCAATTTTGGAGGCGTATTTGTCAGGGTCCTATCTCCTTTTGGCTATTTTTCAAGAATGAGTTGGTGGGGAGTGTCTGCAGCAATTGTGACGGCCTTCTCTCCAGTGATAGCAGTTATGTTTGGCGCGGATCTGTTACAGGCGGGAGTTGTTTTAGCGCTATGTACCGCAGCTTATGCCATCCCCCAATACATAGATATTTTCAGGCTGATGAAGAAGGAGGGCCTTCTGAATCGTGCTTCTTCCTTAAAAACAGGGTTTAATAACTTTTTTTTATCGTTAGCAATATCTGGTAAAGGTCTTTTGGAAAATGCCAGGCAACAGGGTGTGAGAGTCATTTTAGCACCTCTTTCCGGAGCAACAGCATTGGTAGCTTTTTCAACTATGCGAACTGGTGCCAATATCGCTCTTCAAGGCTTGAATACAATTACAAGTCCGCTTATGCCTGAACTGATGCGTTTTCTAAATAATCGCGATCAACCCAGGATGGTTGCTTCTTTTAGTACAATATGGCTTGTGGTAATTACCTTGCTGGCACCTGGTGTAATTGTTTTGCAAGCTTTTGCGAGCCCGCTATTTTACCTGTGGACTCAGGGCCAGGTCGCATTTGATCCATTGCTTTTTGCCTTGCTATCTTTAGGAGTGCTGATCTATGCTATTGCCCAGCCCGCTATGGCAATCGTAAGAGGTAATAACCTGCTGATACCTCAACTAATAATTGCTGTTATTGCAGCTTTCATTGTTGTAGCAGGAATGTTTTTTTTGGTACCTGTTTATGGGATTGTGGGTGCTGGCATTTCTCTACTTGTTGGAGAACTGGCTGCTTCTATCTGCTACCGGATGGTCGCTAAGAAATGGCTGGCCAGAAACGGGCTCCAATGGCCGCGGCGTCCCTCATTGCTGGGACTTGCAGCATTATATATTTCCGCAATATCCATGTTTGCAATGTATTTCCTGCCTTCCTTAAAATGGCTTTGGTGTATCAGCGGTCTTCTGATGATCTTTATTATAGTAAGATTATATTTAAAATCATTGCCGCCTATTGCATTATTAAAACTCCAAGAGTTTCGGAAAAAGATTCCACTTCTCAAAAATTCTATATCCTATGCAACAAAGAAGTGAACGTATTGAATCTCTCGACTCAATAAGAGGGTTGGCGGCTCTTCAGGTGGTCGTACACCATTCCCTTCTTATTATACCACTGTTCTGGAGTTCTATGTCTACCCGTTCTTTGCAAAAGGGTGAAGCTTTATCAAACCTTTTCACCTTTTCACCTCTTCATACTCTTTGGGCCGGGCAGGAAGCAGTTATTCTTTTTTTTGTTTTAAGTGGATTTGTTTTATCCATGCCTTATTACAAAAATTCTCCTGTTGATTACCCTGGATTTTTTATCAAAAGAGTTTTCAGAATTTATTTCCCTTACCTGATAGCTCTGATTATTGGAACAATAGGTAATGTTATTTTTAATAGTCATGCTCGAATTCCTCATTTAAGCGACTGGTTCAATGATATCTGGTGCATTTCAATGACTCGAAAGGATTGGAGTGATTTTCTTTTGTTAAAGGCAGCAGCATTTCATAACGTTGTGACTTCCCTTTGGACTATTCCCATAGAGATAAAGGTATCCCTGTTTTTTCCTTTATTTGTCTTGATTCTTCGGAGATTGGGTATAGCCGGATCTCTGCTTCTTCTTTTCGGTAATGTCGCCTTTTATATGATTGGCAAACGTCTTGGCTTCCAGGAAAAAGTTGCCGATTTCTCATTATTCTATTACTTGACTTTTTTTCTTACCGGAGCAATTGTATGTAAATATCGCAGTAGCCTGATAGAATTTGTGGATAAGCTGAGCTTTAAGCAGGTTATATTATTAATAATCTTAGCCATACTTCTGTATACCTACAGTTGGAATATTCAATGGCTGCCGGTATCTCTCCTTCAATGGGCAGAAAAGCTGCCTCGTGATTATGCTGTTTGCCTTGCTGGGGTCATTTTTATAATAATATGTATCTCTCATAAAGCCCCTCAATGGATTAACGGCCGATATCTTATTTTGTTGGGGCGCATCTCTTTCAGCCTTTATCTGATTCACCCAATAGTTATCGGTGTTGTAGGATTCCTCCTGGGGAACACTCTACCTCTGTTTTGGCTGGTTCTATTATGCATTTTGGCCTCCCTCGCCTGTGCAATGCCGGTTTCAAAGTATATAGAAATTCCGCTTCAGAATGCTGGTAGAGATATAAGCAGAAGTTTGAAAAAAAGAAAAGTAGTGGTCACGGGTTATGAAAAATAAGCCAGTAATATCAGTAATTACGATAGTTTACAATGGCATGCCGTTTTTGAAAGACTGCATACAATCAGTATTAAGTCAGCATCACCAGGAATGGGAACTTTTGATCAGTGATGATGGATCTACTGATGGTTCGAGAGAACATTTGGAAAGTTTGACGGATTCGCGGATTAAAGTATTTAAACAGGAAAAAAATCTTGGGATATTTGATAATCTCAATTTCTTGTTCAATAAGGCAACTGCACCAATAAGCCAGATATTGTGTCAAGACGACTATTTCATTAATAACGATTCTCTTGGCAGCATTATCGATTATTGGACTGGTGCTCCCAGCTCTGTTGGGTTTGTACGATTCAACCATTCTGCCGAAACTTCGCGAAAGCTGGTAGGCTTTCAGAAGCGCTCTGTACCATTGATTGTTCCTTCTCATGAATCTACAATATGGTTCTACTTATTTGGTAATATTCCCGGTAATCTTTCCAATGTATCAGTACGTACATCTCTTGTTTTTGAACAGGGAGGGTTTAAGCAGCACTTGCCTTATGCCGGCGATTTTGAGTTTTGGAGTCGTGCGGCTACCAGTGTTGATATGGGTGTAGAGCCGAAAGAAGTGACTTTTATACGGCGTCACCCTGGTGTAGCTTCCAACTACCTGAATAAAAAAGGGGAATTGCTAGACCAGGTCAGGCAGGTTATTTCTGTACTATATGGAGGATTGATTAATCAGTATCCCCGCTCCACATTTCTATTAAGACTGCATGGTACCGTCAATTATGATATACTTCAGCGTGACACAGCTTTGAAACGATACCTTAAAGGGGATAAACTATATCTTAAACGCCTGAATGAAGTATCTGATAATGCCAGCTATGTACTTCCTTCTTTTACGAGGTGGCTGTTGTTTCTCGGAACAGTGGGAGGGCGTTTTGCGAGAGTTGGTATTGCGAAGTTATTAATGAAACGGACGCTGAATAGAGCAACAGACGCAAGGAGAATTAATTATCCAGATTGAACGAACATGAAGGCTACACAAATTACCATTGGCAGGTTTCATCATTTTCATCTTGCCCGGCAGTTGGAGAAGCATGGATATCTGGAAGCAATTTTTACAGGGTATCCAAAATTTAAGCTAAAAGATGAGCAAGGAATTCCTTCAGAAAAAATCAGGACTTTCCCCTGGCTTCAGGGGCCATTTATGATGCGTGGTCGCCTAGGGCTTGAAAAATGGAACTGGTTGAATAAAGAATGGGCATGGCTTGCGCAAAATACACTTGATGCGCATGTTGCCAGGCATATTCGTCAGGAAAGCATTGTGATAGCTCTGTCTGGTTCGGGTCTGCGTGCGGGTAAACGAGCACAGGATAAAGGTGGAATGTATGTTTGTGACAGAGGGTCTTCGCATATTCTTTATCAGGACCGTCTTTTAAGTGAGGAATACAAAAAATGGGGCTTTAGTTTTACCGGGATAGATAAGCGAATAATAAAAAAGGAAGAATCGGAGTATGAACTGGCAGATATGATTACCGTTCCTTCTGAATTTGTTAAACGATCATTTTTAGAAATGGGTGTTCCATCTGAAACACTGCGAAAAATCCCGTATGGCGCCAGGCTTGAGCGGTTTTCTAAAACGGGAGAGCCTGATAAAAATATATTCAGGATATTATGGGTAGGAGGCGTATCCATAAGAAAGGGATTTATGTACCTGCTTCATGCTTTTCAACAGATAAAGCATCCTGGAAAGGAACTTATGGTTATTGGCTCATTAACCCCCGAGGTTAAACAGTTGCTTCAGCGTGAAAATCTGGAAAGGGTAGTATTCAAGGGTATTGTCCCGAATAACCAGCTCCCTGATATTTACAGCACTTCCCATGTTTTTGTATTGCCAAGTATCGAAGAGGGGTTGGCAATGGTTCAGGGTGAGGCACTCGCTTGTGGCTGCCCGATCATTTCAAGTGTGAACTCTGGTGCAGAAGATATTATTACCGATAGAGTAGAGGGATTTGTTATTCCAATCAGATCATCGGAAGCCATTCTTACGAGGCTACAGCAATTTATTGATGATCCTAGCCTTCGACAACTGATGTCCGAAGCAGCACAAAGAAAGACCAGGATGCTTGGAGGATGGGATACTTATGGTCTGAATTATATAGGGATGTTGGATTCATTAAGAAAAAAATGAGACAAAAGCTCTCCTTATCATATCTCAGGGTAATTCAGCATGAATTACCTCATAAAGGTTATGGTGTTTTAAAGTATGCAGACACAGTAAACTCACCAGATACTTTTTTGCAACTGATCAAAAGATGGGCCTGGCTTATTATCATTTTTGCAAGTGCCGCCCAGATCCTATTTTGGCCAACCCTGCCTAATCTTTTTGCAGTTTTTGTGGTATTGTTTTCCTGGAAACTGATTGATTCTTCTATTCTCAGGTTTGATATTTTAGTCCAGTATCCATTCTCATGTTTTATGATAATGGGTTTTGCTTCTTCACAATTTTTCTTTCCTGTAGTTTTTACGCTTTCGGAATTACACCCTGTTACTTATAACCTGAAAGTGCCTTATGAGGTTTTTCTTCACTCATTATTGGCCGTGATCACAATACTTGTTGCACATAGGTTGTACAGGTATTTCCTGAAAAGGCAACCTTTCTTTTATAATGCTATACAAAGGCAACTGATCTGGGCTGGTTTTTTTAAATTCCCCAGGGATTTCCAAATATGGTTAATGGGAATTATCGGTCTTGCATCAATGTTTTACATCTATTTTTACGCTCCTTCCTCAAATGTAGAAACAACGGGAGCTGGAAATAAATTCATTCAGGGGTTGATCCCGTTTACTTATGCTCCATTCTACATTTTGATCAGGGAAATGTATGCAACAAAAAAAAGGCGTCCCAAGAACTTGTATGCCTGGCTCGGCGTATTTACAGTACTGCTTTTTGTGGTAAGTATAGGCAGGAATGCCCGTGGTGCTTTTATGTTTGGATTCACCGGGCTTGGGTTCGGTTATTTTTGGGGATTGATTTGCGGGATTTTCCCGGCTAAACTATTGACAAGAAAAAACCTGCTTGTTGCAGCAATTGCTATTTGGTTAATAGCAGGGCCGCTTACAGATCTTGGTACGGCTATGGTAATGGTGCGCGGGGAACGGGCGAACGTTGACCGGTCTGAACTGATCAGGCTTACATTTGAAAAGTTTAATAATAAGGAAGAACTTACCGTTTTTAAACAGACGTCAAAAGGAGAAACTACTACAGGATGGGATGAGAGATATCTTAGTAGTATTTTTCTTTCCAGATTTTGTAATTTGAAATTCAATGATGCCAGTCTCGAACTGGCGGATAAGTTAGGGAAAATTGATCCGGTGATGACTTCCTTTGCAATAGAACGTCCATTAGCTATCTTTCCGCAACCAGTTATTGATATATTAGGCTTGAATATAGACAAGCAAAGGGTTAATTCATTTTCAACCGGGGATATGCTTTTTGAGAGAGCCGGTGGTAGCGGCCTGGGAACTTTTAGAGTTGGTCATTTTGCAGGTGTGGGTATGGCTTCTTTTGGATGGTTATATCTGTTTTGGCTTTTTGTCCTTATTATACCGGTTTTTTTCCTTTGGGATATTTTAGCCATCCGAATTCGAGCAGGGGGGAGAAACAAAACGATCTTCGGCCTTGGCGCTTTGCTATCACTTACAGCATTATTCTGGTTTTTGCAATTTGAAAATGTGTTGTACATGATACAATTTCTTATCAGAGAGTGGATACAGATGGTCTTTTTATATTGTATAATGTTATTGGCTACCCGTTTGATAATGTCATTTGTAAAGGTAAAGGGTAATTGATGTTGAAAATTTTATACATCGGTTCAGATGCACCCGGCTCAACTTCATTATACAGGGCAATGGCAATAGGCCGTAGAGGCCATCAAGTTATAATAGCCAACCCTAATAGAGGTCTCGCGGATGTTTTCAAATCGAAAATAAAAGGAGCATTTCACTATAGAACGGGATATCGCTTTTTACAAGGGCGTATAATGAGGTGGATAACGGAAATGCTTAATGAACAAGAAAAGCCCGACATAGTATGGGTAGACAGCGGTGAATTACTAGGCCCCGCATGTGTGAGGAGGTTGAAACAATGGGCAGGACGTATAATCTTATATAATCACGATGATCCAACAGGCGAACGTGATGGCCACAGATTTGATTCGCTGAAGAAGGCTATTCAATACTATGACCTTTGTGTAGTGGTCAGAGAGCCAAGCTATCACGAATTTAAGGCGGCTGGCAGTGAAAATGTATTGAAAGTATACCGGTCATATGATGAGTTAATGCATAAGCCATTTGAGGATGCAGATCGTATCCTACCTCAATTCAGATCAGATATTGCTTTTATTGGTACATGGATGAAAGGAGAGGATAGAGATTCTTTTTTGCTGACGCTGATAAAAAAAGGGTTACCGGTCAGTATTTGGGGTGACCATTGGCAAAAATCTCCGTTGTGGAATGAGCTAAAGGATTATTACAAAGGAAAGGCTCTGTCGGGAAAAGATTATGTAGCTGCAGTACAGGGAGCCAGGATCTGCATTGGTATGCTTTCAAAAGGCAACCGTGATCTTCACACAACACGCTCTGCAGAAATACCTTATATCGGAGGGTTGTTTTGCGCCGAACGGACTAGCGAACATGAGCACATGTATAAGGATTGGGAGGAGGCCGTCTTTTGGGACGACGTTGAAGAATGTGCAAGACATTGCACGGAATTATTGAAGGATGAAAATATGCGCCAAAAAATTTTACTGGCCGGAATGAAAAGGGTCCGGGCATTACGCATCGGTAATGAAGATATTTGTGAGCAGGCTTTACAGCTTGTTCAATGTATGTCAAAATGAATTCAACTGAATCTATGCAGAAGAAATTAATAGTATTTGATTCACATCCTGTTCAATATCGGGTGCCGATATGGCGAGAATTGAATTCATTAAGAGAGGATAGTATTCATGTTGTATATGCATCCGACTGTTCTGTAAGGGGACATGAAGATAAAGGATTCGGGACCACTGTGATCTGGGATGATCCGATGCTCAGTGGCTATTCTTATTCTGTTTTAAATTGTGAGAATGGAATGCCGCTTTCGGGGTGGAAATCACTTACAGGAAAAGGCGTTTCTAGTAGCCTTGATGAATATAAGCCGGATGTAGTATTGCTTACCGGTTTGAATTATCGGTATGACTGGGTCGCATACTATGAAGCAAGAAAACGTAATATCCCCGTGTGGCTGCGTTGTGAAACACAGGATGAAGCCCAGGTGCGTTCCAGATTGAAAGGCTTTATACGATCCTTGCTTTATCGGCTTTCCTACTTGCGGGTAGATAGGGTATTTTATATTGGAAAACTTAATTACAAGCACTACATTGATCATGGCGTAAAAAAGGATAGATTAGTTCCAGCATTTTATGGAACAATGGATCGGTTTAGTACACTCACTGCATCAGAAAAAAAAGAAAAGAGAAACGACAGTAGGGCTCGTGCGGGGATACCGGCAAACGCATTGGTAATTGGTTTTTCGGGTAAGTTTATTGATAAAAAGAATCCCGGAATATTGTTTACCATGTTGGATCATTTGCCTGAACAGTTGAGATCATCGATGTTTCTGTATTTTATCGGCAGTGGAGATCTTGATGCCAAACTAAAACAAATGGCTGATGAGGCTAAAGTGAGATATGGAGTACAAAGTTTCTTTGCGGGCTTCGTTAATCAGTCGGCTTTAGCTAATCATTATCTGGCTATAGATATTTTAGTTCTCCCTTCCAGAAGAATGGGTGAAACATGGGGGCTTGTTGCCAATGAAGCAATGCAATCAGGTTGCGGAGTTATAACCAGTGACGCTGTAGGTTGTTATGCGGATTTTTCTGAATGGGAACGCTTTCGGTCATTTCCAGATGGAGATGCTATCGCTCTCGCATCCAGGATAGAACAGCTTTCAGTGTTTGAAAGAAATTTTGAATGGGCAGTTCCGTCATTACAACCCTATTCAATCTCAACTGTTGCACAAACTTTTTTGAATGCAATGGATGAGCTTTAAGTATGTCGGAAAACGTGACCTGTTCATTTAATTAATAAGGGTTTACCTACAGATGAAAATTGTTTTTTTTGCCCATCCTTCTTTTATTCCTTCACAAAGTATGCCACGCTATGCATCATGGATAGCTGAGGGAATGAAAAGCAAAGGGCATATTGTAGAGATCTGGCAACCTTGGCCAAAGTGTTACAACTGGAAAGCACCGGTTAGTATAAAAAAGTGGTTAGGGTATATTGATCAATATGTCCTTTTCCCTACGGAAACGAGAGAAAAACTTAAAAACCAACCCTCGGATACATTATTTGTGTTTACTGATCATGCTTTGGGGCCCTGGGTCCCTCTTGCAGCAAACAGACCACATATTGTTCATTGTCACGACTTCCTTGCGCAGTCAAGTGCGATGGGAAGGATTCCTGAAAATCGAGTAGGATGGACCGGGAAGAGATACCAGGAGTATATTCGCAATGGATATCGTAAGGCAAGGAACTTTATCTCTGTTTCCGAACAAACACGAAAAGACCTTCATACATTTCTGGATTTTACACCTATGTTCTCCGAAGTCGTATATAATGGGCTTACACAGACATTTACCCCACTGTCGCAACCAGGATTACTCAGGAGGGAGTTAAGTCAGGAGATTGATCTTGATCTTTCAAAAGGATACTTATTGCATGTTGGCGGAAATCAATGGTATAAGAACCGGAAGGGGGTGATCGAAATCTATAATGCCTGGCGAGAACAATCTTCATTCAATTTGCCTCTATTAATGGTCGGTGCTACTCCTACGGAAAAGCTGAAGGAGGTAAAAGAGGGGTCTTCATTTGAAGCAGATATTCATTTTTTGACCGGGATAGCTGATACTATGCTCAAAAAGATTTATGCTGCTGCTTCATTGTTTCTTTTTCCATCATTGGCAGAAGGATTTGGTTGGCCCATTATAGAAGCAATGGCCTCAGGATGTCTTGTGATTACTACTGCAGAAGCTCCAATGACTGAAGTGGGCGGAGAAGCTGTTTTTTATATTGATAAACGGCCTGTAGAAGGTGAGCGTCAGTGGGCTGCGGCAAGTGCGCTGGTGATTGAACGGGTTTTATCCATTTCAGAGAATGAACGAAACAGCCGGATCCAATTTGGGTTTAAAAACGTTGAGCGATTTGATCCATCTGCAGCATTGAATAAAATAGAGCAACTATATATAAAGGTCATGGAGGAAAAAAAAGCGTGAGATTATTGAGAGTGATAACAAGCATGGATCCTGCACGTGGCGGACCAAGCCAGGGGATAAGGAACTCTATTCCTCTGCTGGAACAAATGCAAATCGATAATGAAGTAGTTTGCCTTGATGAGCCTGATGCACCTTTTCTTGCCGGGGATACTTTTATTGTTCATGCTCTGGGACAAGCGAAAGGCCCCTGGGCTTATCACGAAGAACTTGTGCCGTGGCTGATGCATCACCTTGAACGATTTGATGTGGTTATAGTGCACGGATTGTGGCAATATCATGGACGGGCGGTGTATAAAGCTTTCATTCAGTACAAAAAGTTGAAGCCTTCGATGACTGTGCCAAAGCTATATGTTATGCCTCATGGGATGCTCGATCCCTATTTTCAGCGGGCAAGCGGCAGAAAGTTCAAAGCGTTGAGAAATTGGATATACTGGAAATTGGTGGAAAGACAGTTGGTAGAAATAGCAGATGGGCTATTGTTTACCACCGAAGAAGAATTGCAGCTCGCCAAGACAACATTCAGGCCATATAAGCCAAGGCAGGAAGTGAATATTGGATATGGAATAAAAAAAGCGCCTGCATACCAACCTGTGATGAAAGTTGCATTTCAGGAAAAATGCAAGGGCTGGAACAATGAGAAATATCTTCTTTTCCTCAGCCGTGTGCATGAAAAGAAGGGTATTGATATGCTGATCGAGGCCTATATAAAATTGAAGGAAGAGGGGAATGTATTACCGCTGCTTGTAATTGCAGGACCTGGTTTGGACACTCCGTTTGGTAAAAAAATACAGCAAAAAGCTTTAAGGCATAAAGATGTCCTGTTTGCAGGAATGTTGACAGGTGATGCAAAATGGGGAAGTTTTTATCATTGTGAAGCTTTTATTTTACCCAGTCACCAGGAAAATTTCGGTATTGCAGTAACTGAAGCCCTGGCTTGTAGTAAACCGGTATTAATTACTAATCAGGTAAATATCTGGCGGGAAATAGAGGCTGCTAAAGCTGGTTTAATTGAAGATGATACTTTAGAAGGGACTATTAATCTGATCGGGAAATGGAATGGCCTGGAAATCGAAGCTAAAAACGAAATGGCTGCAAATGCGGTAAACTGCTTCCAACGCTCTTTTTCAATAGAGGAGGCTGTACTAAAAATGACTCATCAGTTAAAACTGAGTATATCTCAAGATATTAGATAAGGAATGTATAACGAAAATACGCATACAGGACCATCTTTTTCGTGGCGGAATCGTATTGCGAGGGTGGTGTGGAATTTTGTTGCCATAGTATTCTTCCGGCCAAGTCCGAAGCCTATGCACGCCTGGCGTTCTTTCCTGTTACGCCTTTTCGGTGCTAAAGTGGGTAAAAATGTACATGTGTATCCTGGTGTAAGAATATGGGCGCCCTGGAATCTTGAATTGCACGATGCTTGTGGTATTGCTGGTGGTGTGATATTATATTCTCAGGGGAAGATCACTATTGGTGCAAGAAGCGTGGTTTCGCAGGGAAGCCATATTTGCACGGGAACCCATGATTTTACTCTTGAAGGATTTCCATTAATCACAAAACCGATCTTTATCGACAAGGAAGTATGGATCGCTGCTGAATGTTTTATCCATCCTGGTGTAAAAATAAATGAGGGCTGTGTGATTGGCGCAAGATCTGTTGTGAGCAAAGATATGCCCGCATGGATGGTTTGCTCAGGTCATCCATGTGTTCCGATAAAAGAGCGGATACTTGAAAAAGCGAAATGAACTGATGCAGTATAAATCAAAAGAGGGTAAAGAACTGCTGGATCTTACGATTGTAATTCCTGTAAAAAACGAACAGGCCAATTTGCCGGGATGTTTGACCGCAATAGGAAATGATCTTGTGCAAAAAATAGTGATTGTCGATTCTGAGAGCACAGATGAAACAAAGGCAATAGCACATCATCATGGCGTAGAAGTGATCAATTTCATATGGAATGGCAGATATCCAAAAAAGAGGAACTGGTATCTGGACAATCATACACCGAAGACAAAGTGGGTGCTGTTCCTGGACGCTGATGAATATCTTACAGAGGCATTTAAAAAAGATTTAAGGAAAGCCCTGTCAGCAGATGACATATCTGGCTACTGGCTGCAATACACCATTTACTTTCTTGGGAAAAAATTAAAAGGCGGATATCCTTTGAAAAAACTGGCGCTGTTTCGTGTAGATGCTGGCAGGTATGAAAAGATTGATGAGAACAAGTGGAGCCATCTGGATATGGAGATTCATGAGCACCCTGTTCTGACCGGCAAAACCGGAACGATTACAAGTAAGATCGATCACAAAGATTTCCGGGGTATCAATCACTACGTTGCAAAACACAACGAATATTCCAGTTGGGAAGCTTATCGCTACAGCAAGTCTATAAACGATCCTGATACCTGGGATAAACTTACCTGGAAGCAAAAATTGAAATACAGACTGATGGGAACACCGTTGATAGGCCCCTTGTATTTCTTGGGTAGTTATATTTTTATGGGAGGTTTCATTGATGGAAAAAAAGGATTTTCTTTTTCATTATTGAAAATGGCTTACTTCAATGAAATTTATAGAAAGATTAAAAAATTGAAAATCAATCGATAACGATAGTTTAATATTTTTTATTATCTGTATGCCCACCATGCATAATAAAAAAGATGAAAAAACGTATATAGGTTCCACTAAGGGTAAATACTAGTTTTGAGTGCTCAATCTTAATGAAGCCACCATCTGCAAGGAGTAATCCTCGCGCTTAGAACCAATCCTATATATGTTGAAAAACCACCTAATCTGTCTCTTAAGCCTGTCTCTATTATCTTTTAAGGTAATAGCTCAGCCCTGCACTCCCCAGGGAGATCAAGTAACTTATGGATCCAATGATGTTTGGATCGGTTATGTTTATGATAATGCAAATTTTACCAATTACGCAGGTTATATAACTGCCGGAACATCGGGGGATCCTGATTTTTCAGAAAACTTTGGAGGGCTGTATGTAAATTTTCCAACTAATGGATGCCCTATTTACACAGAAACCTTTAGCGTCCGTTATAAACTCACCAAAACTTTTACTTCAGGCAGTTATGAATTTACGGTATCAGGAGATGATGCAGTCCGTTTTAGTATTGATGGTGGTAATACATGGTTGATCAACAACTGGACATATAATAACTATACACCTTCCACAGTCACTATAAACCTGAGTGGCACTTATAATATGGTCATTGAATATATGGAAGGTGCTCACCATAATCAAGTGTATTTTTCTGTGATAAATGCCTGCACGGCTACTGGCAACACGATGGTATATGGATCAGGAAATATCTGGAACGGATATGTTTTCAGTGGAATAAATTTCGACCGCTATAAGGGAATGGTTCATGAAGGAACAATCTCTTCTATGTCCTTTAGTCAAAATTTTGGTGGTAATTCCGTCGAATATCCGACGAGTGATTGCCCGGTACTCACTGATTTTTTTAGTGTGAGGTATAGGCTACGGAAACACTTCGCCAATAATTCATATACATTAACTATTTCTGCAGACGATAAATACCGGCTGAGCCTTGATGGAGGAAATACCTGGGTCATTGATCGTTGGAGTTATGTTGGAAGCTATTCAACCCGCAATTATGTAGCTAATCTGAATGGCGACTATGACATGGTCCTGGAATACTATGAGAAGGACGGAGACAATCCTTTGCAGTTCTCATATGTGCATAACGTTCTGCTACCCCTGAATATACTTACATTTAGTGGAAGCAGGGTGGCTGGTGGCATTTCATTAAATTGGAAAATCTCAGATGATCCACAAACTTTTCATTTTGAGATAGAGCGCAGTGAGGATGGAAGACTATTTCAAACTATCGGAGAAGTGGAAGGTGTTTCCAATAAGGTTTCTTATTCTTTCATTGACGGAAATCTTCCGAGCAAGGCTTTGCATTACCGACTTAAAGCAACTGACTCCCAAGGAAAGGTCGCATATTCGAAAACGATTGAATTACCTCTAACTATCGAAGGGATACAAATATTCCCAACCATGGTTACGGGCAATATGATTAATATCAGAAATCAACAGGCTTTGACAAATGCAGTAATAGTAGTCAGCGATATGAATGGTCGTAGTTTGGTAAACCAACAATTAGGAAAACTATCATCCAATCAATCAACAGGTATTTATCTTGGAGATGCACATCTTACCCCTGGAGTGTATATTGTGCGATTATACGATAACCGTCAACCTGTAAAAGTTGAAAAAATATTTATTCAATAGCACTGCATGCTGGAAAATGCTGAACAAATTTTATTCTGAAGTGTGAGAAAGGTATTACTTATTGGGGGTAATTATTATCCTGAACTGACTGGTATTGGCCGTTATAATGGCGAAATGATGGATTGGCTGGCCCAAAACGGATATGAATGTACTGTGGTGACTACCTACCCGTATTATCCACAATGGAAAGTAACGGATGAGTATAAAGGGAAAAGCCGTTGGTATACCCGTGAAAAGAAAGGTCCGATAAATGTACACCGCTGTCCCCATTATGTACCGAAAAAACCGGCAGGATTAAAGAGAATGATGTTGGACCTGACATTTTCGATTGCTGGATTCTTTAAAATAATGCAACTCGTTTTTGGCCCCAGGCGGGATTTGGTAATTGTGGTTTCTCCTCCATTTGTCTCAGGTTTTTTGGGTGTACTATATAAAAAATTGCGTGGAGCAAAACTCGTAGCGCATGTTCAGGATATGCAGATCGAAGCAGCAAGAGATCTGCAAATGGTGAAATCACAGCGAATGATCAGGTTCCTTTTTGCAATGGAGTCATTTATCCTGAGAAGGGCAGATCATATCAGCAGTATTTCAAACGGAATGGTAAGGAAGGTCAAGGATAAAACAGGAAAAGATATTTTGTTTTTCCCGAATTGGTCTTATACTTCAAAGTTTTATCCATTGCCCCCTGCAGGGCTGAAACTTCAATTCAATCTGGCTGAAACAGATAAAGTAATTTTATATTCAGGAGCCATAGGAGAGAAGCAAGGGCTGGACATCATTTTGCAAGTAGCACAAATACTGGAAGGGTATCATGATCTTAAGTTTATCATTTGTGGTACAGGGCCATACCGGGCAAATCTGGAAGAGATGGCAACCGATATGAATATAAAGAATATTCTGTTTATGCCCCTGCAGCCAACAGAAGTTTTGAATCAATTCCTGAATATGGCCGATATCCACCTCGTGATTCAGAAAGCTGATGCCAGCGACCTGGTTATGCCCTCCAAACTTACTAATATTCTGGCTGTAGGCGGCCTGGTTATTGTTACAGCCAATCCTGGAAATAGCCTCTATGACGAAGTAAGCTCCCGCCGGATCGGATTGCTTTCCGAAGCTGAAAACGCCGAAGCACTGGCCAAATCAATAAAAATAGGGTTGATGGAAGATTGTAGTGGTTACAAAGAAAGAGCCAGAGAGTATGCAGAGAATTATTTATCTATTGATAAGGTAATGAAAAGATTTACGGAAGAGATTGGGTTCTATTAAAAAGAAACAAAAGGAAATACAACAGGACCTGACTAAAGCAATTTGACCAATTTTGGATGATTGTTTTCCTGGTATCGTAATGCATTGATTAAACTACTGCGCCTTATTTTCTGCATTCGCCTTTCATTAAGTAAATTTGCCCAAAACTACATAATATTCTATGGGAAAAAAAGCCATTATCACCGGTGTAACCGGCCAGGACGGAGCCTATCTTTCCGAACTCCTCCTGGAAAAAGGATATGAAGTGCATGGTATCAAAAGAAGGTCTTCACTCTTTAACACAGACCGGATCGATCATCTTTACCAGGATCCCCACGAAAAAAACCTGCACTTCAAACTACACTATGGCGATTTGACCGATAGTACCAACCTCATCCGCATCGTCCAGGATGTGCAGCCCGATGAGATCTACAATCTCGGCGCCATGAGCCATGTAAAAGTGAGCTTTGATACGCCGGAATATACCGCCAATGCCGATGCCATCGGCACCCTCCGCATACTGGAAGCAGTGCGCCTGCTTGGACTTACACAAAAAACAAGAATATACCAGGCATCTACTTCGGAGCTATATGGACTGGTGCAGGAAGTGCCGCAGAAAGAAACCACTCCCTTCTATCCCCGCAGCCCATATGGTGTTGCCAAATTATATGCCTACTGGATCACTGTGAACTATCGTGAAGCCTACAATATGTTTGCCTGCAACGGTATTTTGTTCAACCATGAAAGTCCATTACGCGGTGAAACATTCGTGACCCGCAAGATCACAAGAGCTGTGGCGCAGATCGCGCTGGGCATGCAGGATAAATTGTACATAGGGAATATAGATGCCCGCCGCGACTGGGGCCATGCCAAAGATTATGTGGAAGCACAATGGAGAATACTGCAACAGGATGTACCGGAAGATTTTGTGATCGCTACAGGCGTTACCACTACCGTACGTGATTTTATTAAAATGGCTTTCCAGGAAGTAGGTGCAGAATTGGAATTCAAAGGCAGTGGGGTAGATGAAAAAGGTTTCATCAAATCATCCAATGATCCTGTGCATTTGCCGGTTGGAAAAGAAGTGCTTTGCATTGACCCGAAATATTTCAGACCAACGGAGGTAGAACTGCTGATCGGCGATCCTACCAAGGCGAAAACCAAGCTTGGCTGGGAACCGAAATATGATCTTGCTGCGCTGGTAAAAGAAATGATGGCATCCGATTTGGAATTGTTCCGTAAAAACAAGCTGTTGAAAGAAGCGGGATTTGAGATACTGAAGCAGCATGAATAAGCAACTGGCAGGGACCAGGGAAATGTGATCGAACAATTAAAGAATCTATTACTATGGAAAAACAAAAGAAGGTCTATATAGCAGGGCATAGGGGAATGGTCGGAAGCGCCATTTACCGGAAGCTGAAGCAGGAAGGATTTAATAATATCGTTGTCAATACTTCGGATAAGCTTGATCTGCGCAACCAGGACCAGGTTGCAGAATTTTTTGCTGCAGAAAAACCTGATTATGTATTCCTGGCAGCAGCAAAAGTGGGAGGTATTGTGGCAAACAATACTTACCGCGCCGAATTTATCTATGATAATATCATGATCCAATCGAACGTGATCCATCAGTCATACCTGAATGGTGTTAACAAACTTATGTTCCTTGGTTCCTCCTGCATTTATCCCAAAATGGCTCCTCAGCCATTGAAGGAGGAATATATGCTGACCGGACCATTGGAAGAGACCAACGAACCGTATGCTATTGCTAAGATTGCCGGTATAAAAATGTGCGATGCCTATCGCGCTCAATATGGTTGTAATTATATCTCCGTAATGCCCACCAATTTGTATGGGCCTAATGATAATTACGATCTTCAGAAATCGCATGTGCTGCCTGCCCTCTTGCGCAAATTCCATGAAGCAAAGCTGAGTGGAGATCCGGCGGTAACAGTTTGGGGAAGCGGCAAACCGCTCCGTGAATTTTTGCATGCCGACGACCTGGCAGAAGCCTGCTATTTCCTGATGCAGCATTATAATGAACCGGGATTGGTCAATATCGGTGTAGGAGAGGATATCAGCATTGCTGATCTGGCTGCGCTGATAAAAAAGATCACCGGCTTTGAGGGAGAGGTTGTTTGGGACAGTTCTAAACCTGATGGCACACCACGGAAACTAATGGACGTGACCAAACTGCATAAACTTGGGTGGAAGGCAAAGATCGGGCTGGAAGAAGGGATAAGAAGAGTGTATGAAGAGAAGTTCACGGAGAAAGTGGGCTGATGTGTTTTTGTATTAATTTATCCTTTTGAAAAAGATATTTTGGCAATTTCTGGTTATTGCTTCTTTATTGATGCTGCTGATCCCGGATTTTCACCCGGAGCGATGGTACAGTAATGGCTATCATCGCTGGCTGGATGTATTGCAGCACAGTGGTTACTTCTTCATTTTCACCCTGGCGGTACTTTGGGTCTTTCCTGCCTTTCGCCGCTTCTCACCTTATTACTGGCTGCTTATTCTTTTGGCCGTTGTGTTGGAAACAGCGCAATACTGGATACCAAAAAGGTCTTTTTCATTCATGGATATGTGCAGCAATGTGCTGGGCATATCTGCTGCATATTTCTGCTGGTGGGCTGTTAAGAAAATAATAGCTAACAAACAGGCGGAATAGCCTCACCGCAGGCATCCACTCTTTATCCGCTCATCTATTTTTGTATATTTGACCTTCCGAACCAACCTCACCACTTCCTATGCGAAACCGGTATTTGTATTTCTTACGGATAGTGCTGATCCTGTGTGACCTTATTATAGTCAACGGGTGCTACTGGGCTTGTTATTATCTCATCAATAGCGTATGGGATGGCAAATTGCGGTTGGAAACCTATACAGCATTTATTTCCCCTTATAATCTTATCTGGCTGGTAACAGTGATCCTTTTCCGGATGTATCATGATGAAACGGTGAGGAAGATCGAGCGGCTGATGCGTTCCACCTGGAAGTCGGTAGTGGTACTGATGTTGTTATTCAGTCTCTATCTTTTTATTACCAAGAACTATGCACTGTCGCGCCAATTCATTTTATTCCTTTTTGCATCCCTTTCCGTAGGCTTTTTCGTCAGCCGTTTTATTATAACAGTATTGGAGAATTCCAAAATGCAGGGGCGTTCCAGGTACCGTGTGAGCGTGGCCGTGATGGGATTCAACGATACCGGTATTAAACTGGCTGAATATTTTGGCAGGCATGCCAGCGAGTTCAGGTTTGAAGGGATACTGGACGAAGGCGATAAAACAACTTTCGTCAATAAGAACAGCCAGCAATTGCACGACGTGATCCGGAAAGGTGTGCGCCTGGCTGCTTTGCGCAGCATTGATGAAGTGTATGCATCTGTGCCGCCCGCTTATCTGGTTACTGCCCATACCCTGGTGGAAGAAGCAGAAAAGCAATGCGTAAAATTGAAAGTGGTACCCGATCTGAACAGTGTTATTGCCGCACATTTCCAGATCAGGTATATGAATGACTTTCCCGTGCTTTCGCTGAGGCAAGAACCACTGGAAAACCTCCATAACCGTTTTAAGAAAAGGCTTTTCGATATCGTATTCAGCTCACTGGTAATCATACTGATCTTAAGCTGGCTTTACCCTCTCATTGCATTACTGATCAAACTGCAAAGCCCGGGGCCGGTTTTATTCAAGCAAAAACGCAGCGGGCGCAACAACAAGCCCTTTACCTGTTACAAGTTCAGAAGCATGCGGATGAATAAAGACAGCGAAAAAGTGCAGGCGACCAAAAATGACAGCCGCATCACACCTATAGGAAATTTTCTCCGCCGGTCGAGCCTGGATGAACTGCCTCAGTTCTTTAATGTACTGAAAGGCGAAATGAGCGTAGTGGGACCGCGACCCCATATGCTCGCGCATACAGAACAATACCGCACCATCATTGATCAATTCATGGTAAGACACTTTCTGAAGCCTGGCATTACCGGTTGGGCACAGGTTTCTGGCTTCCGTGGCGAAACAAAAGAAGTGGAACAGATGGAAAAAAGGATACAGAAAGATATCTGGTACCTTGAAAACTGGAGCCTTATGCTTGATATACGGATCATTTATCTCACTCTTTACCAGGTGATCCGCGGTGATGAAAAAGCATATTAAATTCTGCCCCTTTCAGCGTATACTGGCAAGGTACTTGCATGTAAGGAACCGCATCAACGCAAGTAAAAATAAATTACCTGGAATAGTAAAATAGCAGATAGGTGTAAACCATTATCGAGTACAAACGCGTAGGATAAAAGGGTAGATTTCCTACATACTAGTACGCGATTATGACTAAGGCTATCATCAATTTTATGGTATAATGCTTTACATTCTATAGTTTTTTATTTTTCTTTGTAATAGAGCTATCGTCATTGATTTATGTGATGACGAAGTGCAAAAGCTCAAACCCGGACATTAGTCTGGGTTATTTCCCGATGTGCTTGCCGTATGGAGAGTAATGAAATCTGTAAAGTCTGAAAGAAAGCTGATGATTATCTATTTCTTGCTAGGCACTATTGTCGGCGGTTCATTGGTTATTATAAGTGTTTGGGACAAACTGGTCCTCTACAGGAAAGAAGTAACCAATTCCCGTGAAAGCATTAATCGCCTTGAAAAACTGAACCATCGCCTTCGCTTTGAGGAGTTCCTTAAAGCAGACAAGGCCAAGGAAAACAATGGAGACCCTTTCCTTGAAGAGATGGGTGAAACAGCAGCTTAACGGGTATCGATCCGTTACGAAGCTGCCCTGTTTTGAAAAATCCAACTGTCCTTTTATGAAAAACACCAAGAAATTTGGCGTCGAACCCCTGTATCCCAAACATCCGGTTTGAATAATCTGATCAACCCGCATCCTTCAACCGGTTATTGATATCTGCAGTCAGTTCATCTTCCTTCCAGATCGCACGAAGCAAACTCCCTCAACAAGCTAACCGGCAATGAAAATATAAAGCCTCTCAGAAAACTTCGTTTCATTCCCTTTTCCTGTGCCAATACTTTGATCTTTTGCCCCATCTCCTGCAAAAAGGAAACCGCCAGATGATTATCCATAAGTGATTCGCTCCTCCTCCGGGCATGTTCTGCCAAACCAAGCGCTGATAAAAACCTGGACTGGCTTGTATAGCCGCAAGGCCTTAGTCCATATTTAGCTCCCCAATGATAAAGAGCGGAGAAATTGACCTGCGCCGTGATATCCTGCTCACCAATATGTATATAAGGGCAGGCCTGCACTTCATGATGCTTGTAACAAAGTAAAGTGCCATGGCTTCTTTTTAAGGAGTATAGTTCTTCAGACAATTCACCATAATCAACCGTCAGTATAAATCCTTTTTGAAGTATGGAAGACAGATCTTTCATCCACTCAATTGCCTGAAGATTTACTTCTGTACGAAACCCTTGCGGTAATTGAATGCCCAGTTCTGCGAAATATTCTTTTAACTGAAGCGAAGCTGGTTGCAGTATTTCGCGGAATTCTTTGTCATAATCTACATACACTTCCATTAGCTCATCGGCCATTACTACCTGGTGAACAGCAAAATTATCAACCAGTTCATTGGATATAATACAACCATTGACGGGACCAACATCACTCAACTGATCATACCACTTTACATTCGCCGGCACCACTTCATGTGCTTTTTCCCGGAGGCTGGGGCTTTGCTCCACAATAATGTATTCGTAAGCCCCGGGTAGCGAAGGATCATTTTCCAGGCTACTGATGATGTCATGAGAAAGCAAGCCGGTGCCAGCGCCCATTTCAACAATAGTGAAATCGCTGCTGTCAAGTAACTGCCACATTTCTTTCAACTGGCAGGCGATCATTTCGCCAAACAGCGGAGTAACGCAGGCGCTTGTATAATAATCTCCACTTACTCCTATCTTTCTGCCACTCTTATTATAATAACCAAATTCAGGGTGATATAATGCAAGCTGCATGAAATCACTGAAAGGAATGGGGCCTTCTTCATGGATCTTTTGAAGGATCAGATCGGTTGCTGTCATAAGGCAGATTTTCTTTAGCGATATTATTGTTATGCAAAGCAAACCAGCGATAACATAAACAAGGGTTTTGGCGTAAACCAAAACCCCCTGTAGCCTCTTTCCTGCGCCAGTATTATCCGGGTCAGGTTCCTGGGTACGATCTCAGATCTTCGGTTAAGAAAAACACCCCAAGAGAACTATGTTTTATAAATTGAAAGAATGGTGCCGTAAATTAAAGTCGATTTATGCTAACTGGATTTCAGGAAGAATCAAATAACTATTAATGACTAAGTTTCGCTGATGGGGATTTTTTGTATCGTTACAGTTGAATTGATAGGCAATATGTAGATAAAGGGTATCACTGAACTGTGGCATGGACAGCCATGAGACCGGGAACATGTCTTTATACTTCAACTGGTGGCAATAAGAAAATTAAAATAGGTATATTTAGATATCATTCACCTTATTAAACCAGCTGACATCCATGAAACTTTTTTACCTGCTTACCGGCACATGCCTTTTCCTGTGTGCCTGCAACAACAGCAAAACAACTGAACAACCTGCTACTGGCGATACGATGGCCTCAACTCAGCAACCGGCTCAAACACCTGCTCTTCCTGATCTGCCCGCTTCTGTTATTTATAAAAACTGGGAACCTGGCGATCCGCAAAGAATGGCAATGATAGTGGATGTCTATAAAGCCTGGGATTCTGAAGACCCGGCTGATATGGCTACTTACTTTGCCGACTCAAGCATCTATGACCTTCCCGACGGTTCCCGCCTGGTTACTACCAATCAAACTGCAGAGGCAAAGCTCCGGAAATGGAGAAGCCTGTTCAAGGAAACGTCCAATATTCCTTTCTCCATTATTTCATTGCATAATAAAGACCTCCAGGAAGACTGGGTGATCGCCTGGACCTGGAATAAATGGAGGAATGCAAATGGTGTAAGGGATTCAATGCTGTACTGCGATAACTGGCGATTGAAGGATAATAAGATCGTGTACCTGAACAGCCTGGAGCACCGGGTATCAAAACAGCTTTCAAAAACCCTGAACACAAAAATTCCTCAATAATCCCGGAAACTAACTTGGGTTAAGGCTCTTTTTATTTCCAGAAAAATCAAAAAATTAATAGTATCCACTTATTTTCCCGTAAATGTCTTAAGTTCACTCACCAAAACTAACGCTCACTTCTTTTACAATATCCCAGCAGGCACTAATTTCCTCCTCTCGATTGTCGAAAAGCAGGGCAATGGTTTTTGACAACCTTTTATCCAAGTGAACTTAGCAAGATGATATTGAAAGCCAGGTCCGGTTTTTATTTTTTGCCGGGAATGCTCTTATTATTAGTAAGCACTGCCATAGCGCAGGAACTCCCGGCTTCCTATAATTTTGTGTACAGATGCTGGAACAATCAAAGCGGACTCCCTCAAAACACGGTGTATGATTTGGCCCGCGACAGTGCCGGTTATCTTTGGGGCGCTACTGAAGAAGGCTTGTTCCGGTTTGATGGAGCAGAATTCACACTGGTCAATGAAAGCAATACACCCGGTCTTTATTCCAACACTTTTTATGATGTACTCGCTTCGGGCAAAGATCTCTGGGCTTCCAGCCGGAATTCGATCCTGCGTATCCGGAACAAAGTGGAGCAGATCCTGGATTTCAGGAATTACCTGAAAGGTGGTTGGATCCAATCCCTGGAAAAAGATGCTGCCGGCCGTTTGTGGGTGGGCTCCAGTGCCGGAGCATTATATTATGTAGAAAATGATTCGATCCATGTCTGTCCTTACTGGGATGTCAATGCTGCCGGCTCCATTCAAACACTCAACCATACAAGAGAGGGAATGTTTATCGGCACTGCACGTGGATTGTTTCGTATGAATGATCCTGTCAGCAGACCCCTGTCCATACCCCGTTTCCGGAACATAGGTATTAATTGTTTCACCCGTGGAGCAGGGGACGAACTTTGGATAGGTACGGCTACAAAAGGGTTGTTTCATATAGCTGCAGACACAGTGCAGTATACCGAGGAAAGCGGATTAAAAGAAAATTTTATCAGTTCTGTTTATTGGGCGAAAGAAGGCCGCCTGTGGTTCGGCTTCCGCAGTACCGGCTACCAGGTATTGGACAAAGGAAAATTGATCACGCCCGGCCAAAGCAAGTTTGCTTCAGATGCAGTGAGATGCATTCTGCCGGTTGAAGAAAACCTGGTATGGATGGGTACAAATTCATCCGGGTTGGTGCAACTGAAACCAACTTTGATAGAAGGAGCGCCGCCAGCTTCAGGGCTAGCCGGTAAGATCATCCTGCCCGTGTACCAGCATGCTAATGAAGAAATATGGGTTGGCACGGCAGGCAAGGGGGTAAGCCGTTTAAAAGATGGCAGAACGGATACTTATACTGAATCAAATGGCTTGTCGAACAATCTTGTGCTGTCTGTATATGGAAGAAAAGATCATATCTATATCGGCACTTCCAACGGACTGGACCGGTTCAATATGCTTACGCAAAAAATTGACAAACATTACACTGAGAAAGATGGCTTGCAAAGCAATGGCATTCTTTGCATCTTTAATGATAGCAGAAATTGTTTGTGGATCACTTCCCGTATGGGAGGGTTGCACCGGATGAAAGAAGATGGCATCATAAAAACGTTTCCTCTTCATCATATGCAGATACATCCCAACCTGCTTTGTGTGTATGAAGATAAACAGCATAATATCTGGATCGGTACCAGGGGGGCAGGTATGCTGCGCATCGATCAGCATGACCAGGTGGAGCAGTTTCATCAAAAGCAAAATTTTCCTGCTGATATCGTGTATGCTTTTTTTGAAGACAGGGAAGGAGATCTGTGGATGTCGACAGAAAAGGGACTGGTAGTTTATAATGACGGTAAATTCCGTGTATTCGATAAACAAGCAGGATTGTTCTTTAATGAAACTTACCGGATACTGGAAGATCCACAGGGGTATGTGTGGCTGAGCGGCAACCTGGGATTGCAACGTGTTGCTTTAAGCGAGCTGCTGGCAGTGAAACATACAGCTTCATCAAGAGTGCGGTTGGCCGTACGCCTTTTCAATACACTGGACGGTATGCCCAATTCAGAAACCAATGGAGGGTTTTTTCCCGCAGGCTGGGCTATGAGAGACGGCACTTTATGGTTCCCAACAGTACAGGGGGTTGCCGTAGCAGATCATGGGTTGATAGGAAAGGAATCACATGACCTGAATATCCAGGTGCAATCACTCCGGTTTGGCAATAATGAATACCTTCCTTCAGCATCTATTGAAATGCCGCCTGGTGTTTACAATTTTGAGATCCGTTACACCAATATCGATTTTTCCAAAGCATCGGACATACAATTCCATTACCGCTTAAAAGGACTGGATGATGGATGGACGCAGGCCGGGAATCGCCATATCGCCTACTTCTCAGAACTGGCTCCTGGCAAATACACGTTTGAAGTAAAAGCGGAACAGTATGGTTACTGGTCGCCTACGGCCGTTTTACAGTTTAAGGTATTGCCTCATTTTTACCAGGCAACCTGGTTTAAGATAGCCTGCATGGCCCTGGGGTTGCTCGCAATCGCGATGGTGGTGCGGTATGTAAAACATGCTGCAAAACGTAAACTGACAGAGCAGCAGAATATTTTCAAAGCTCAAATAACAGGGCAGGAAAAAGAGCGGCAACTCATCAGCACAGAATTGCACGACAGCATCAACCAGCAATTGACGACGGCGAAGATCTATCTCGATTTTGCCAAAACCAATGCGTCTATGCAAACCGAACTGATCGCGAAAAGTGAAACGATGGTAAACACGGTGATCAATGATATCCGCAGCCTTTGCCATTCCCTGACACCGCCCAGTTTAAAAGATATCGGGTTGAAGGAAGCGCTGGAAGATCTGTTGAATGCTTATTCATTGGTAGGCAAACTGGCCACGCATCTGCAGTATGAACTGGGACCTGATACGCCGGAAGAAGACCTTCAGTTCAATCTATTCCGCATTACACAGGAGCAGATGAACAATATTGCCAGTCATTCAGAAGCTACACAGGTATGGCTCAGTTTTGAACAGACTGCTGCCGGCATTAATGTATCTATCAGTGATGATGGGCAGGGCTTTGATTTGAAACAAAAGCAAAAAGGGCTTGGCTTTAATAATATCCGGAACAGGCTGGCCATTTACGGCGGCAAAATGGAGATAAGGACTGCACCCGGCCATGGATGTGCATTGATCCTGTTTATTCCAGTGAGTAGATAAAGGACCAGGAGATCAGTTCTGGCCTTTCCGTTCCTGCTCTTCCGTTTGCTCTTTTAAAATAATAACACTCCTGTCTATTGCTTCAGTGAAGCTGTCCGTGACATTGGCTTTGCCAATGGCGAATAGCAAACGGGCTGATCTTAATTCCTGGATCACCTGTTTGCTGTGGACTTCTGACAGGATCAGTTTTGTTTCCCGTCGTTTACACTCTTTATAAACCTCCTCCAGTGTTTTGATCCCGGTGGCATCTATAATAGGGACCTGCTTCATCCGTATCACCAGTACCTTTGGCGGTTTTTCTATAAACTTCATGGCATCTTTGAACTTATAAGCTGCTCCAAAGAATAATGGACCGGTGATCTCAAACACTTCCACATCCCGTGGAATGGAATAATTTTCGAACCCTTCTTCTTTTCCATCGCTCTCTTTATCGGATGTCAGCAAATTCACTCCGCTGAACTGGATCATTTTGCGCATGAAAAGAACAGCGGCCAGCAGCATGCCTATTTCAATAGCTACAGTGAGGTCGATGAGTACTGTCAGAAAGAAGGTAGTGAGTAATATGGCCATATCGTTTTTCGGCCCTCTTAATATGGAAACAAAACTTTCCCATTCACTCATATTATATGCCACTACTACCAGTATGCCTGCCAGGGTCGCCATTGGTATCCATGCTGCCCATTTGCCAATAAACAGCATGATAAGCAATAGTACAACCGCATGTATCATACCCGCAACAGGTGTGCGGCCTCCGTTCTTTACATTGGTGGCGGTCCGGGCAATAGCGCCGGTGGCAGGAATACCTCCAAAGATGGAAGAGAATATATTGGCAGTTCCCTGCGCTACCAGTTCAGTATTGGACCGGTGGTTGCCGCCGATCATTCCATCTGCTACTACGGCAGAAAGTAATGATTCAATACCTCCCAGCAAAGCAATGGTGAATGCAGGCTGCACCAGGGTCTTAATAGTAGCAAAGTCAAGATGGGGAATAGCTGGCGACGGTAAAGAAGAAGGTATGTTGCCGAATTTGCTGCCTATGGTTTCTACCGGAAGATGCAATAGTTGCATAGCGGCAGTAGTGGCCAGGATCGCTATTAATGAGCCTGGTATCTTATGCGTTATTTTTGGCCAAAGCAGGATGATGGCTACCGTGGCTACTGCAATAAGGACAGCATATATATTTATACTTCTGAACGCCTGGAAATATCCAACCCATTTGTCGAGAAAATCTGCCGGCACAGCTCCCATCTCCAGGCCAAAGAAATCTTTCATCTGCGAAGAAAAAATGATCAGGGCAATACCGCTGGTGAAACCAACGATCAAAGGATGAGGAATAAATTTTATGATAGCCCCCAGGCGGGCAAACCCCATAATGATCAGCATTACGCCGGCCATAAATGTGGCAATGATCAAACCATTTACTCCATGCGTTTGCACAATGCCATATACGATAACGATAAAAGCCCCTGTAGGGCCGCCGATCTGAACACGGCTGCCTCCTAATGCAGAAATAATAAAACCAGCAATAACAGCCGTATATAACCCTTTTTCAGGAGACACACCTGAAGCGATCGCAAAAGCAATGGCTAAGGGAAGAGCTACAACGCCTACGATCAGCCCGGCCATGACATCTTTAGTGAGCTGCTGGCGGTCATAGTTCTTCAACGTATCCCACAGCTTTGGTCTGAATATCTCCTTTATATTAGTTAGCACCTTCACTGAAATATTGTTTATACGGTCCGGTTATATTTTTATCCAGAATTTCAGCAGATTGTCCATTTCAGCCTGTACAACATGGTAGTTTGCCGGCACTTCATCTTCCAGGCTGTGGTAAGTGACCAGCCGTGTACCGGCTGGTTTTTGATCTAATTGTTTATATAGATACCGGTTATAGTAATTATACAATTCCCCTGAATAATCAATGCTATCATCTATTTTATCTGTTCCTACCAGGTTTTCATAAAATGAATTATAGAAATAGAAATGATCATAATCCCGGAAGTCCAGCTGGGTAAAGTTGCCATGAATGAAAGAGACATTCTCAAGGCCCAGCATTGCTCTTGCGGTTTCTGCATGGTCAACCAGGCTTTTGCGTTGCTCAACGCCATAAAAGAAAGCATCTGTTTTATGGTAAGCGGCTGCAAGGCAAAACTTGCCTGCTCCGCTTCCGATGTCAAGCACTCTTGCTTCTTTTTCAGCCGCTAAAAAATCAGCTGCTTTTTGCGCAATACTTAATGGGGTCCAATGCCTTTTAGCCAGCCTTTCAATAGATGAGGGATAAAGCTGATTAAATTGCTGGTCCGAAGCCAGCCATCTCCAGGCATGTGTTCTTTGTTTGATGAATGTCATAAGGTTTCAGGTGTTTTCAGTTTGCAAAATTATTTTAAAGATGCCCTCCCTGCGGTAAACCTTATCAATCACAAAAGTGAGTTTTATCAGTTTTTAAAGGTTAATTTTGGTGCCAGCATGAGCATCAAAGGCCTTTTTCCAATTGATAAATGGGATTTTAAAAGCGAATCCATCCTGAATGATCTGCCTGTTGCTGATCTGGCCTTACTCACCTCCCACAAAACTGAGCATGTATATAAGAAAGGAGAGATCATTTTCAGGGAAGGGGCTTATCCGGCCGGTATTTATTATATCACAGAAGGAAAAGCAAAAAAATATAAAGTGGATAAAGATGGCCGGGAGCAGATCATTTATGTGGCCAATACGGGCGAGCTGCTGGGATACCATGCAGTACTTTCTGAAGACCATTACCCTGACTATGCTGCAGCCCTGGAGGAAAGCAGGATCGCTTTTATTCCTAAAGAAGATTTCCTGAATACCATACAGCAATCGGCTGTACTGAATGGCCGGCTTTTGAAAACATTGAGCCATGAATTTGCTGTGCTGGCCAACAGCCTTAGCTTGTTTTCCCAAAAATCAGTAAGGGAAAGACTGGCACTCCAGTTGATCGTGCTTCGTGAAAAATACAAAGACAATTTTCAGCCAGGCATGCCGGTAGAGATCAATATGAGCCGGCCTGATTTAGCTAATCTTGTAGGCACTGCAAGAGAAAATGTGGTGAGGCTGTTAACAGAATTTAAGGAGGAAGGGATCCTGGAAACGAAAGGGCGGAAGATCATTGTATATGAAGTAAAGAAATTGATCGAGATAGCAAATTATTAAATCAATCCCTGTTTCGCAATCATGGCTTTTTATGATCTATCCAGGCAAGAGCGGGTTGTAGTGGTTGCGAATATCCATAATGATATTCTTCAAGAATTAAAAAAGCCGCCGGTTAAAAAAATACTTGCATTCTTCGGCGACCACGATACTTACATAAGAAAATCAGCCTACCTCTCAGTAGGAAGGATCTATAACGAAAACGAGACGCTGCGCAGTAAGATCATTAAAATGCTGGTCAGTCTTTTGGGGGAGGAGGACTTCAAAATAAGGCAAACAGTCATTAATGCTGCAGGAGAGATCGGTAAAGCGGATTTTCCTATAGTTCAGCACATTTTTGATAAAGGGCTGTTTGACCAGCATCACTCTCCACGCAATGCAGTGATCGGTTCAATCAAGAAAATGGGGGAAGTAAATCCCGGACCTGTTTTAAAATGGGCTGCTAAATATCTTCAGCATAAAGAAGCGGAGATCCGCAGGGAAATATGTCATGGCATTGAATTGCGGGGCCGCAAATATCCACAGGATATTTTGCCGATGCTCAAAACACTGGAGCATGATAAAAAAGCAAGGGTCAGGAACACGCTGGTGCATGTGCTTGGGCAAATCGCTTACAAAAAAGGCTGCCTTGAAACAGTTGTTCAGGATTTAAAAGCATGGGAGAATAAAGAACTTGTTGCCGATGCCCTGGAGGAGATCATTGATGTTCATCACCGCTATAGGGATTTTTCATATTATACGCAGAAGCAGGCACGCCAGTATATTGCAGATCAGAAGATAATATAGGTGATTACTGCTACTGCATAGCCTGCTGATAATTAAAAATGCAAGTAAAAATCCTCTTTTTAAATGATTGCGCATTTCCACCCGAAGTATGAACTTACCAGATTAATCAGGAAATCTATCTGAGGCAATTCCTCATAGGTTATCTTAAAATCAACAAATGAAAAAAATAGGTTCTCTTTTAGCGATCATTTTTTTTTGTGTGACGTCATTTGCTCAAAAGCAAACCTATGATGTGCTTACTTTCAACCCGCCCAAAGGCTGGCAGCAAAAGCAGAATGAAGGCGGACTACAGTTATCAGTAACTGGCAATTCGGGAGTGTATGCCATAGCCGTCATTACCAAAGCAACAGGAACTAGCGGTTCTGCCAATGAAAATTTTAACAGCGACTGGGTAAAACTGGTGAAAGGTTCGGTGCAGGCAGATGGAGAGCCAGCAATGCAGCCACCCGTGAATAAAAACGGCTGGGAAATAATCTCTGGTGCTGCAAATTATACCGATGGAGCCAATAGAGGCGCAGTAACACTACTTACTGCTACCGGCAACGGACAAAGTGCAAGCGTTGTATTAATGACCAACACTCAGCAATATCAAAACGATCTGTTAGCATTTGTAAATTCAGTGGAACTTCCCAAAATCTCACCAGGTAAAATCAATAATACAAATCCCGGCATAACGAATAATCCCAATAATACATCTATAGCGGGTTTATGGGCGGATTATGCCCTTGAAAAAAACCTCTATCAACAATCTACAACCGGATATTTAAGAAAGGAGTACAATTTAAAGCCCGATGGCACTTATACTTATCGGAAGAAAAATTTCCTGTCCAATTCAACAGAGATCTATTTTATGTATGAAACAGGTACTTATTCGATAAACGGAAAGCAACTTACCATCACGCCCAAATATGGCAAAACACAATTTTGGAGTAAGCCCAAAAGTACCAAAAACAATGAATGGGGTAGTTTGGTAAAATCAGTTAATCATAAATTAGAAAAAGTCATTTATTCTTTTGAAATACTGGAAGACCCGAATTATGGCAACAGTATTATACTTAAGCCAGGCAAATCAACTACCAGGGACGGAGGGCAATTTAATACCCCGGACGATCCCAATGAATTTCACTATGCGTTTCGCAAGCTCGAATCTCTTATTGATAATCCGCCAGGATTTAAAAAGGAAACGGAGGGATCGGCGAATTCTATTGAGCCGGATCAGCCAATCTCTACCTCCGCGCCCGTTGCAACACAAACAGCGAATGCGCCTGCTGCGGGGATCACTGGCACCTGGTCGCAATCTTCATCGAGCGGAGCATATGGCCAATCTCTATCCAATGGCTATACCACCATGCAATACACTTTCAATAGCGTCGGCACTTACCAGTACGTGGCCAAAACATTTTCGCAAAACCTGAACTATATTATTTTTTCAAAAGAAAACGGGAAGTACAGTATTGCCGGCAACAAGCTTACCATTACACCAACAAATGGCGTTACCCAAAGCTGGACAAAGAAAAAAGGCAACGCAGATCAGCCCGACAAGCTGATCAAATCAGAAAAGCGGCCACTTGAAAAAGCGGATTATACTTTTACCACATACTATTTTGCAGGTATAAAAGAGACGAACCTTGTATTGCAAAACGATAAGGAAACACTCCGGGACGGCAGGCACAGTACCAATACGCTGTTCCAAAATGCCTGGTACTATAAACCAATATCTACCACTAACCCTAAAATTGAATTACCATAAAGAACTGAAGAATATGATGAGTGACCTTACCAGGGACAGCGGTAGTAAAAAAACAAAGCCTCGCTTTTCAGCGAGGCTTTTCAGTAGTCCCGACAGGACAAATATCGAACACTTTATTGTTGTATTTCAATAAGTTATATGAAAATCTAAATAGTTTTTCGTCACTTATGGCCTTTCAACAATAAAATGATTCCCAGTATATCGCGTAAAAAGTAGACATTTTGTAAATTCAATCCATTATCGAGCTTAACCACCATACCTCAATCCTAAAGACACAGCCACATGGCAAAAGCAGCAAAAAAAAATTCCGCATCCAAATTCGACAAGAAAGCTACAAGGAAAAATGTTTCCAATACAGACCTACCTCGCAAGACAGTGGAAGAATGTCTCAGTGTTGCAAGACCCATTTACGAAACTTACGCAGATACAGCCGTTTCGTGGGACGAAATTGCCGGTGCAATGGGCAAAGCTCCAGGTTCAAATGGCACCAAATACTTAATTTGGGGAGCACAAGCATATGGCTTAATCATTAAGGATGGGGAATCGTATAAACTTACAGAAACGTCAAGGAAAATATTTACGCCTGAAACGGTAGCGGAACGAAAGGAAAGTCTGATTAAGGCCATAACCATTCCAACAATTTTGAGCAGGTTTTATACTGACCATAATGGAAAGTTCTTGCCAGAAGGGGAATTTTTTGACAATATTCTCCTCACAAGATACAGCATACCAAAGGATAGAATTGATGAAGCGAAAGCGATAATTCTTGAAAATGCACAGTATTGTGGTATTCTTATTGAGCATGACACCCATAAAAGAACAATTAGGCTTGATAATTCTCTAATTAGAACCGATTCAACATTACCGCTAATAGTAGATTCCGACGAAGAAAGTAGTGCTTCTGGAATTACAGAAGTGTCAGGTGAGAATGTTTGTTTTTATATAACGCCGATTGGTGAGGAAGGTACGGAAGTTAGAAAACACGCAGATATGCTCTTAAGACACTTAATTGAACCAGCATTTCTAAAACATAATCTAAAGGTCATTAGAGCAGACAAGATTGAAAAATCAGGCCTAATCTCACAACAAATATTTGAGTACTTAGTTTCAGCAAAAATTTGTGTCGCTGATTTGTCTTACGGTAATCCCAATGCTTTTTATGAATTGGGAGTACGTCATATGATCAAAAAGCCAACCATCCAAATTATTCGCAAAGGAGATAAAATTCCATTCGATGTTTCGCAAGGGAGAACTATCACAGTTGATATTTCTGATACATACACAGTAATGGATAAAATCGAATCAGCCAAAAATGAACTGATTGAGCACATTAAAGCAATACTTGATCCCAAATCAACTGCCCAATCAGATGACAATCCTGTTTCAGTTTATCTACCTAAATTGACAATTAAGGTCGGCTGAATATTTGAGGTAGTGTTATGCAAGTTGCTTTTTCAAGAAAGCAGAAATTTTCTCGATACTTGTCTTATCATTTGATGTAAGGTAATCTACAACCATTTCTATAATTTCATTCCTACTCTTGTTTCGTGCTCTTAACTCTTTATCAATTCTTTCATAGAGCCTTTTACCATTAGCGTCCTTAGTATGCTCATTTGAGCTTCTATACTCATCTATTATTTGGTTCAAACTGACTTGATGAAAGACAAAATCATTCAAATGCCTAAACAGCTTATGATCTACATTGTCAAATAATTTGGATTTGAGATATTTTTCCAGGCTTTCTATAGGCTGAAAATTCAAAGGGATATTATTTGAAATACCATTATTCGCAATATAACTCTCAGCCTGCGTTTTGACATCCGCATCCAGAATTATGCTGATATTAGATGTTTTGCCAACTAAATTGCTGGAAACCACTTCTTGCCCCAGATCTATTACATTCGTGTATCCTCCACAGGGAAGTATGTAAATTAGTTTATTTCCCCAAAGTGAGTTTTGCTTTAATAACCTCCTTATAATTTCCCGAGCAAGATCATCTTCAACAAGAATTATATAGTCATATCCAGTATGATCATACAACATCCGTGTCGCATAGGCAGGATAGCAGGGGTTAATCAATTCTAATGAATGATCTGAGTGCCTATCAAGAAAGTAAATGTTTTCAGGTTTTATCGAACTTATCAGTTCTAAAGAATGCGTAGAAAAATAAACAGCATAATTAAACCGGTTAGAGATTTCCTTTAAGAAAGCAACAAGTCTTTTTAAAGAAGAAGGGTGCAGCGCCAGTTCAATATCGTCAAGTAATAAAATACATGGAATATCTAAAGTAGTTCGGTCAGAATTTCTTATGTTCAAGGAATTTAAGATGCTAATTAAGAGGTTTTCGCCTGTGGACATATGAAATTGGCTTACTAATTTTCCTTTGATTTCATAATAGAAGATGTCTGCGTAAAAATTGCCTATATGGCGAATTGAACCGGGATTAACGCTATACAATTTTTCATAAAATGCCTTATTATTATGTAGTATTAAACCGAGATTTTCCCTAATAAATTCGGATGCCGGTCTTAGATATGTGTGGTTAATTCTATCTAATTTTCGTAGGTTATTATAACTGGTGTTCCTGAAACGATTTCCAAATATTAAGCTTCCTTCGTAGAAGCCTTTGAGATGAATCGGCCTCGGGCTTCTCGACGTCCATTTCCCATATTCCTTCTGATAAATCTTGGTCGAACCATTATATTCAAATTCAATTTTTGAGTCTTGCGGAGTTTCTCCGAAATAGTCTTTCATGATCATGTTAAAGAAAACACTTGAAGCACAGGTAGCGACTGTACTTTTGCCTGCTCCATTTTGTCCTGTTAAAGCATAAAGTCCCTTATCAACGGGCAATTCAATGGTCAGCTTGTCAATTGATTTTATTTTAGTGATGGTCATTTTCAATTTCATACCGGGTGACTATTTGATGGCTTGTTATTAATTGGTGTTAATCAATAAATATACGTAGCTCATTGAAAAACGTCACCACTAAAGACAAAAAATTATAGGTTGTTTTCTTAATCATAAACACTTATTTTTTACCTTAAAGGATGGCTGAAACGATAATCACAAACGGTCAAATAGTGCGGCCAGTTTTTTCTACTCTGGAGGTTCATTTCCAAGTTTTGGATAAGACAGGTTATATATGCACTATGGTTCCATCACCAACAGGGTTTGAACTTTCCCAATTGGACATTGATTTAGGCTTGGAGGTTGATCCGGTATTATTAGTAAATGTAGAGAAAGCGATAGAGGAGTATTATGCTTAATTTCCCCAACTCATACAATGAAGAAAGTTTTGAGATTCTTTCTCATGGAGTTACGCTAACCTTTGAGAGACTGGATTTACCCAGCTTTGTAGCATTTCGGGTTAAATTCAGCAGTGAGCGGAAGCCACTGGTGGTCGCAAGGGCTACTAATGCCGATTTGGATAAGTTCTGGACTTCGATACCTGAAGGAAGGCAACGTGAAGCGGAAGGAGTTGGAAAATTAATTGATGAATATTTTGAAAAAAAGAGCTAACGATGTGCTATTACAACGGGGTAAAAGTAACAAAGGAAGAAAAGATACGACTGCTGCAACTTGAAAAACTGGTTGCAAAATATGACTTCCTTAACCGGGATGTTATTAATGGATTTGATTTCGGCGTAACCGCCATTTTGAAACCCATACCTGGAATAGAAGATTTTGATATTGTCCCAATGGAATGGGGATTTATTCCTGATCCGCTGGTTTGGCCCTTTTGGGAAACGAGGGAACAGGTCAACATAGGCCGCGTACCTCACAAAGAACCGAATGGAAAGTTTGTGGATGGCCTTAATTTCCTAAACGCCGTCTCGGAAGAGGTGTTAGCGCCACGTAAAGTGTATAGAAGGGCTGCTTTAGAGCGCCCTTGCCTGTTCCTGTCTACTGGCTACTATGAATGGCGGCATATTTTCCCCATAAATAAACGGACTGGAGAACCCCGCAAAACTGCCGACAAATATCCTTACCGGATTCACCTTGCCGACAGGGAGTATTTCTTTATCGCGGGAATTTGGCAAGAGTGGGCGGATGCTGATACTGGTGAAGTTGTAGAAACAGCAGCCATGCTGACCACGGCAGGAAACGAAGTAGCCCGAGAAATACATAATTCTAAGAAAAGACAGCCAACGATCTTAACAGATGAACTGGCATGGGAGTGGGTTTTTGGAGAGCGAACAGAAAAGCGTATCCTGGAAATAGCTTCTTTTCAAATTCCCTACCAGCAAATGCGGTATTATACACTCGCAAAGGATTTCCTTAACTCACACGATCCGTTGAAACAGCATTACTACCCTGATCTGCCGGCACTGGATGTGCCGGGTGGAGACAAGAACCTCGCAGTTGCCGGTGATGTCACGACAGAGGGTGGACAGTTAGGATTGTTTTAATGAAAGATGATAGGAGGTAGTGTCAAAAGATTAGAATTAACATTTTATCATACCCAAAAAATGGCAAAACCAAATAATTTAGATTGGAAGCTGTACGAGGAAATTACCAAATACATTTATGAAACCCTGGGTAGTCAATCCGGGGTTAAAATAAAAGGTTATGGAAATAGCTGTAAGGTAACTGGAAAATCCGGAGTTGTTCATCAAGTTGACATCCTGGCATCTCACTCCGATGGGATTCATGAATACCAAACCGCGATTGAATGTAAATACTGGAAAGAAAAAATAAACAAGGATATAGTAATGAAGGTATCCGAGATTATTCAAGATGCCAATATCAATAAAGGTGTGATTGTTTCAAAAAGTGGATTCACGCAAGATGGAATTGAGTATGCTAAGTACAGGAACATTGGCCTTGTAGAATTGAGAGAGGTTGAAGAAAAAGATTTGGAAGGACAGCCTACTACATTCGATATTGGAATTTTGGACCTTCGTATAGACCTCACCATCCGTCGGCCTGAAATAGTAAGGATAGAAATAGATTCAGTTGAAAACACTCAAATTGAAAAGCAGTATTGGAACAACAGATACATAATTAGGTTATCCAATGGGAACCATGTTGCTTTTGCTGATTACCTCAAGGATTTTCAAGATGAATTACATCGTCAAAAAAAAGAATGGCAGGCTATTTCAAAACGGTACGAAGTTCCCGGCGCACGTTTAATTAATGGCCAGATAACTTCTTCTGTAAATATCAATGTAATAACTATTACCGGGGTACTCAAGAAGATTGAAAAAAACTCTAATCAACAATTTACATTGGTAGATCAGGTTTGGCTAATAATGAAATCGCTATTTGAACAACAGACATTTGTTTTTTCAGAAAATGGCATAATTATTAAGAAATAATGTGGCTAACAAAATTCATGGCTTTCTCATGGTCGCCTCAACTCTTTAAATTCACGAACCCACTCCCCTTTGTGAGTTTCTCCTCTCCAAACTGCTTTTTCACACTATCAATCGCCTGGTAAAGCCGGATCATTTCCTGCGTATCTTCAAAGAGGTTGATCTGGTAGGTCCCGGTTACAAGGTTTGAGAAACGGATACCGATTAATCGCACCAACACTCGTCGTTCATACAGGGTTCTAAAAAGCTCTTTTGCCGTTTTCAGGAGTACATGATCAGAATTGGTATAAGGAACTGATCGCTGGATAGTGTGCGTCTCAAAATCAGAGTAACGAAGTTTTACCGTTACACAGCCGGTGAGCCTGTTTTGGCCTCGCAGTTCAAAAGCAATCTTCTCCGTCATGCGCACCAGTTCTGCATTCAGGAACTGTAAGTCAATTGTATCCTGCTGAAATGTATTCTCTGTAGAGATGGATTTTTGTTCGTGGTATGGAATGACCGGGGAATCATCAATGCCGTTTGCCCGCCGCCAAAGCTCTGACCCGTTTTTACCTAAAAGATTCTGCATTAATTCAACCGGGATCTCACTGAGTGTGCGGACCGTTTCAATGCCCATCTTCAGGAGCTTGTAGCCTGTTTCCTTTCCAATGCCGGGTATCTTCATAATGCTCAGCGGAGCCAAAAATCTCTTTTCATTGCCAAACGGAATTTCTATCTGTCCATTGGGTTTGACTTCATTGGTGGCCACTTTACTGATCAGCTTATTGGAAGCAAGTCCGTAGGACACCGGCAGGCCGCTTTCATGACACACCTTTGCCTTTAGTTCGTCAGTGAACTTTCGGCAACCAAAGAACTTATCCATCCCCGTCAGATCAATATAGAACTCATCTATACTGGCTTTTTCAAAAAGAGGGACTGAATCACCAATGACTTCCGTGACCAGTGTAGAAGCCTTACTATATGCCTCATGATCTCCTTTTACGACAATGGCCTCCCGGCAAAGACGAAGTGCAGCCCGCATGGGCATGGCACTGTGAATGCCAAATTTCCTTGCCTCATAGCTACAGGCAGCCACCACGCCCCGGTCGCTGCTGCCACCGATCAAAACAGGCTTTCCAATAAGTTTTGGATTGCGTAATTGCTCCACCGACACAAAAAACGTATCCAGGTCAATATGGGCAATATGACGATCATAGGTTAGCATAGCTCCGGGATTTATAGCCGACCCGTATCATTCTGTGTGTTTCAAGGCTGGTCACTCCAAAATCTGCTACCACTTTGCCGGTGATCTTGTAAAATCCACCCGTATGCAGGGGATACTGCTGTGCTGAATCAGGAAAATGAACCGTATCCACCCAATCAAGATGCTGGTCAACAAAGGTTCCAAAGAACATCTGGTCATGGTTTTTGGTAACGACGTGTTTACGGGCAATAAAATAAACCAGTACTGTAACAGTCTTACCGATATGTTTCTCAAAGTCACGGGCATCCACATAAGAACCGGGGTCGTCATCCACCATTGTAAAGGGATTGGTCAGGGTAAAGCCAAGTATTTCCATTTCATCATAGAGGTCATCGAGGGGAAGATCTACCAATTCCGGGAGCTGGAACTCTACCGGCTTATCTTCAAACAAGGCCAACCCAACGTGTAAAGCTGGTTGGTTTTTCTTTTGCAGGAAATTAGCTTCCCAGAGCAATTGCTTTTTGCTTTTCCCGGTAAACCGAAATGCACCAATGCTGACAAGCAGTTCCAACTGTTTCAAACCGGGATTGGTGCGTTCTATAAAATCCTGCAAGTGCAGGTACTGCCCGTTTGCTTTCCGTTCTTCTAAAACGGATTCAATCAGTGAATCCTGTAACCCCTTAATATGAATAAAACCGGTATATACCTCATCGCCCTTGATATTGGTATAGTGATCGCTGTTATTGATGCAAGGAGCTTTGATATTACCGCCTGCTTTTAGCAGTTCTAAAAAATACAGTTCCCTTGAATAGAACCCGCCAAAATTGTTGATGACGGCTACCATGAATTCTTTGGGGTAATAAGTCTTTAGGTACAGGCTCATATAGCTTTCTACGGCAAAACTGGCCGAGTGAGCTTTATTAAAACTATAGCCAGCAAAGGATTCCATTTGTCGCCATACTTCTGCAGCCAGATCATCGGGGTGGCCTTGCTGCTTGCAAGAAGCAAAGAATTTCTCTTTGATCAACTGGAACCTATTACTTGATCTGTATTTTCCACTCATTGCCCTGCGAAGTATATCGGCTTCTCCTAAATCCAGCCCCCCGAAATAGTGGGCAATCTTGATAACATCCTCTTGAAAGACCATAACCCCAAAAGTCTCGCTCATGTGTTCTTCAAACAATGGATGCAGGTAGTTGATCTTATCCCGGTTATGATACCGGTAAATGTATTCCCGCATCATGCCCGATTGAGCCACACCGGGACGAATGATGGAACTGGCGGCAACGAGAGTAACATAGTCATCACAACACAGTTTTTTTAGGAGTTGCCGCATGGCAGGGGATTCAATATAAAAGCAGCCAATGGTATTGGCTTCCCGGATTTGTTTTTTGATGGCTTCATCATGACGGAAATGTTCAAAGTCATGAATGTTTATATCAACTCCCTTGTTTTGTTTTATTAGCCCGAGGCACTCCCGGATATGGCCAAGTCCCCGCTGGCTAAGGATGTCAAACTTATTAATGCCGACGTCTTCCGCTACGAACATATCCATCTGTGCTGTCGGAAAGCCTTTGGGTGGCATAAAGAGCGCGAGGTAATTCAGGATAGGTTCTTCCGTGATCAGCATACCGCAAGGATGGATGGAGAGATGGCTCGGAAAATTTCTGAGTAAGGCACCGTATTGCAGGATCAGCCGCTGGATATGATCGGTTGGCTGGTTGGTTCGCTGTAATGTTTTTATTTCTTCAGATGGAAGGCCAAATACTTTTCCCAATTGCTGAATGACACCATCGTGCTGAAATGTTGGATAAGCCCCAAGCAGGGCCACATACTTTTTGCCATACCGCTTGAATACATAGTCTATGATCTCATTCCGGTCGGTATAAGAAAAATCAATATCAAAGTCAGGTGGTGATGTGCGATGAGGATTTAAGAAGCGCTCAAAATAAAGATTAAGCTCAATCGGGTCAACATCGGTTATATACAGGCAATAGGCCACAATGGAGTTTGCCCCGCTTCCACGCCCGACATAGTAAAACCCTCTTGACTGTGCATAACGAACAATATCATGGTTGATGAGAAAATAGGCATTAAACCCCATATCGCTAATGATCTGTAATTCTTTTACAAGCCGCTCGGCTGCTACCTTATTCTTTTTCCCGTACCGCCTTAATAAGCCATCTGCGGCCAGTTTTTCCAGTAGGGTTCTGTCATCTTCCGCTGATCCCCCGAAAGTCTTTTTGTTCTTGTCCGCATGAAACTCCATTTGGATATTGCAACTATCCATGAGTTTATAGGTGCTGGTCACAATAAAGGGGTATCGCCGGAATTGGGAGAGTAATTCATCGGGGGCAATAAATGTTTCTGAAGGCTGGCACTGGGCCTCACCGGATAGCTTTGATAACAGGCAGTTCTTATCAATAGCTCTCATTAGCCGGTGCAGGTTGTGATACTGCCTGTTTTGAATAGTGACAGGCTGCCTGATAACAAATTTATCCTTATGCAGAACAAGGTCTATCCCAAAAAGCCTGTTCACTTCACCCGGTAAAATACCAATCCGTTCATTGGGAAGCAGGTCTGTCAGTTTCTTTGCATCAAATGGATAAATGACAAACCCATCCCAGCTATCTGTAAAAAATGATTGTTCCGGTGTTGGTTCAGGAAAGGGTTTTTTAGCCATCAAATGAGTAGAGAGAAATTCATTGATCCAGCGAAACCCTTTGTTATTAGCAGCGATCAGGATATAAAGCAGTTTGTTATCGTTACGGATTTCTGCGCCAACAATAGGCTTAATGCCCGCTTCCCGGCAGTATTTTACAAAATCCCAGGTATCGCAAGTTGAGTTAATATTGGTTAGTGCAAGCGAGGTTACACCTCGTTCTGCGGCCGTATCTACCAGCCCTTTGGTGGTATAAGTGCCGTATAAAAAGCTGAAATAGGTCTTACAATTGAGGTGCATACAAAAGCAATACTACTAATATTTTTAGTAGTAAATCGGCTAAAATTATTAGCTATTGATTTTCAATACCTAAATCGCTTATTGCTTATCCTAAAATTGAAGACAGCAGTATGCCGGCCTATCTCTTTTTATAGTACAGGCATTTGTGCTCGGTCATTATGGGGCCGCTGGGTGAATCAATATGTTTTGAAACACTACCGTCATGGTAATAATCAATATAATACCCGGTGTATCCAAGTATGCGAAGAAAAACCCTGTGAAAGAGCGTTTCATAGGCTCGTGTATGCAAAATCAATTTCTTGACTTCTGCCATTGATTCTGCATCACTTCCACCATGCGCCATCGAATTGCGTTTCTGAAGATCTTTTTTCTCAACTTTGCTTCTTTGCAGCTCCAAAAGAGAAAAAAAGAAATCCATTTTTTCATTTGATCCTCGCTGGTAGGCGCTTTTCATTTTTCGTATCATCACATCCTTATAGGGCAATGAACTAAATTTTTCCTCGATTATCTTTAGTTCATCTCCTATTAAATCTGAGAACTGCTCTCCATCCATATATGTAGCATAATTTACATTGCCAGCTTTAAGATAATTATTGGCCAATTTTTCAAGGGCACTTGATAAAGCTGGTAGATTAACGCCTATTGCAATATCTATTGCCTGAAAATATCGCCAGAGAATACCGCTAAGATTCAATGAATCCATCTTCTCCAGATATACAGGCAATAAAGTATTGATTAAACATTCAATTTTGCCCCAGTCAAATTGGTTATTAAATTGAATTGGTGGCCTTGTCCCGTTCTGGCATTTGTGTTTAACATTTATTACACTTGGAGATACAGCTCTTTGCTCGACAATTTCATTCTCACTAAACTTCGTTGTGCCTACATAGATGAATTGCGCACCGTACAAAAAGCTAATCAAATCTTCAATAGCCTCCTTTACTTCCTTTTTTGGAAATGGTCCCCAGGCTGATCTATACTCGATACAAAAACATGATGCCCAGGATAGCCCAATTTCTTTTGGAACAATTGATACAATGCACTGTGCGCCGGGAACTTCAATTTTGAAGAAATCCCTGCTCATACTAATTGGAACTATATCACTGGTATCTCTCTCGGGATCAACCCCTGATCGCAGCCTTTGTAATCCATTATCATCAAATCTTTTTGTTCCTCCTGGATAAAGAATGCGGGTTGACGAAGAAATATACCAATTTTGTTCAACCTGTGTTTCCTCGCTATCTTTCATTTCCGGCTCATAAGTAATGCTCGACAGATGCAGCTCTGCCGAGAATGGCATACCGTATCCCGGATAAGTGACACCCTGCAAATTGTAGCTTCCAATTATGCAGCCGGATAATGAATACTTCTTTCCATCACCTTTCACATAGCCCGTAATGATGTCTTCCACAGCAAAATTGCCATATCCTTCCTCTTTACCAGGGTTTGATAAACTCTTGGCGTTTTCAATATAGCCTTCAATAGTCGCCTGTAACTTGAAATCTTCGTCTCTCCAAATTTTAATGGTGCAGCCTTCAGATAGATCGTGCAGGTTCTTTTCAAAAGAAAGGTTTGAAATCTCTATCGGGAAAGGCATTGATTCCCACTCTCGTAAGAGATCATAAAGTTTGCTCATGTCTTTAAGTTTAAACCCATTTCGTTGTCCAGATGCTATTCTCCTGTTCTAAGGCTCACTTCTTGATAAATTTATCAATCGCTTGAGCCTTCCAGTTATTCTAGTAATGCATCCCCTTTTTTTGCTAATGTGTCAATAAATAAATCAAATGGAGTGTCATTCATCCCTTTTTTTAAAGCATCAAAAATGATCCATCTGGCTCTGACAACAATATTGGGTAGAGTAACCAGTAATTTATCCCTCAGTGCATCATTCTCAAGTCCTTTGTGGACAAAGAAATTCCTGTACTCGTAGGCTTCAGTTAATATGCTGTAATAGTACTCCTTTGATTTTTTATAGTAATTGCTATCAAGTTTTGCGTCAAGTTCTTCTACCAACGCCTTGATAAAAGGATATTCAATACTCCTGATTTCCTTTCTCACTTTTCCCCTTCTCAGTGCTGGGTATATCTTGCGCCTGTCTCCTTTTAAGAGGTGGAAACCAACAGAGAGCGGATCAAAACTGCTATAGAAAGTTTCTAATATTCTTTTATCCCGCAAAAAATTTTCATTACTTAGAATTATTGAGGAAACAAGCCCTTTTACCTCTTTGTCAATACGGTTGAAAGAGAGTAGCGTTTCAAGATATAGCCAATAGTCTGAAATAGAAGAGTTCTTATGGGCAGTCACAAAAAGAGATTCACATCTTAAGAACCACTCAACCGCCTGACCCTTTACCTTCCTCAATACCTGAAATCCATTATCGTTAAGTTCTTCCAACGCTCCTGTTGTGAATTGGTTGTTGAATTGTCGTGAACCCCAGGTCATCCCCTTGTACCTCATATTCAGCGAAAGGCGTATGAAATTATTCGTTGTATCCACACTAAAATCTCTATCGAGTATAGCTGATAAAAAGATTAATTCTTTTCGTATAGCGCTTTTTAATTTCCGTAAAAGGGATTCAGTAGAGTGCCATGTCAATTCGGTGGCTGCCACGATATACCCACCTTCCGTAAAAAAACCTTGAATACCATCGTCACTCATTACTCTTTTGATCCGGCTAATTGTTGGGTGATTCTTTCCGTAAAACTTAACCTTGTCGTATCTCATCTCAAAATCATCCGGAAACGTTCCCCCATATACCTTTACCATGATGACCCCTTTCTGTGAACCTTGCTTAAAGGCATTAGTAAATCCATGTAATTGGTTCCCCAGTTTACTTTCTGCTAAGTGCTTCTTTCGCTCTGTTTTTGTTTTAACGCTACCTGGAAAGGGGAATTTTAAAATGTCTTTGCTGAATACTTTAGAAATTATGTCCTTGATCTCTTTTTTAGAGTAGCCCCGAAAGTAATACTCGGATACAAGGATAAGTGCTGCACTATTAAAAAATGTGGCGTGCGATATTTTTGTATCAGGTATCATGTCCTCAAGGTTGTGTTTGCAAAGGACATTGGATAGGACTGCGTTAATTAAATCTTCAGGCATTTTATGGATCAAATCACTATGAAGTGTTGTAAGGTTAGTTTGAAATGATGCGCTATCAACGAGGCGTATTTTTTCCTGCCTTTGTTTCTTTCCCAATCTGGTATATTCGTCTACCACTTTTTTTATCTTGGCATAAGCGGGATACTGAACCCAAAAGGCATCGACGGTAAAGAACTCGCGTTTTAAGTAGTTATCCAGGTATTCCAACCTGTATTCAGGGTCTTTTTGAAGTCTGAACAAGATTTTTTCAATTAGTGAGCTTGGACTTTCCAACTCCAAATGCCAGTGCCAGCCTGCATAATCCACAGAATGATTGATTCTGTCCAGGAAATAATTGACTTTTTTTTCTACAAGCTTATCTACATTTACTATTCGGCTTATTTGTGGCATAGTATGATCTTAAAATCAGAGAAATTTCATTTTCTTAATATGGTTCGACGATGTGAACGATTTTACCCGTTCGGGCAGGCAATGGAATCATTACTTCAATTCGGGGAGGGCGCCTTTCACCAGTAAGAGGGCGATGATTAGTAATTAATCCGTCCCAATAGTTTCTATAGTAGTCTATAACCTTTTCTCCAGCTATAAAGTCTAACCAGTTTGAATCTAAAGACCAATAATTATTTGAAAGAATTTCAATTATTGGAATTGGGTGGTCTGGCCTTGGTTGAATGGAATTAGCAAAGATTATAGCCTCAGCTAAACTATTGGCCGCAAAAATGGACTGTAGTCGCGACGTATATAATGAATACCTTTCTTCTTTCCTTATTTCTTCGAGATAGAACTCACGCATTTCTGCTTTATTCATCTCCTGAATACTTTTTGATTGGAATGCAGGCCAATAAATATTACCAAATACAGAAAGGCCATTCTCACTTAGCGTAATTTCCTGGTTCTCTGTTAGAGAACGATTTCTATCTGCATGATAAAAGGTCTGGAGCGGTGGTTCAACTTCCATATTCGTTATTAGAAATATTCAGCTTTTTAGCTTGGTTCTTGTAGGTATAAATTTACATAAAACTGGCACATCCCTAAACCAAATTCAAGTTGTAAAACCGTGTATCAATAGACCATAAGGAAAAACTTTTTTCAGAAAAAGTTTCGTCTTGCGAAACTTAGGAATCATCGCATGAGGGTGTTAAAACGGGCGTCATACCCGTGAAAACACGGGTGACTTTTGTATGTTGAAACATTGCTACTACATAATTACACTTAGTCATGAACGTTAGGTTAAAATAATCGAAGATTTTGAGCAAAAGAATGCCGCAATTATTGCTGCCGAAAATGATTATTCTCTAAATTGTGTGGTTAGTCAGTAACCACCATCGTAGCATGAAAATTCCGCGGAAGTTCTTATCCCTGCTGGGTTTGGCATTTGCCCAAATTCTTCCCGCCGATGCACAGCAAGTCATTCCGGTAATTCCCTCCGTTGGCTTGCCACAGGTGGCGCTTCCTTCCATTTACCAATTAAATTCTGTAAAGGGTGGAGCCAACACAGTTGCTCCATTATCTCCATTACGTGGCTCCATTTCCAATTCGCAAATCTTGCAGAATCAACAAATTTTGCGGGAAATAGAGCAATTCAACGCACAGCGTGAGATACCCCCATCCTGGCTACAGGAAGTGCAGCAGGAAAAAATGTACCTGGATTGTATGGAACGTCTGAGGCTGACAGCATCATACCGGGCAGCATGGGATCTGTTGTCCAGCATGAACCCTGATAAGTTCTCTTTATCCAAAGTCGTGTTTACGGTAGAGAATGCATGGTTTGATAATAAACTTAGTTACGAACAGTATAAAGACAACCTGCAAATACAAGCCAGTATTGTCCGGCAACTGCTGAAACGGGAGAGCCTGAACCCCAAAAGCAATACGGCACTGAACTATGGCATTCAGAAACTTTACCAGCAAGCCAATACCTACTATAGCGCCAAAAGAAAACAGTCTGTAACGATAAAACCCTTCCGGTACGATTTTGTCGATATAAAGGGAGAAAAGGATTATTTGAAACTGCTGACCGTTAAGATGCTGAAGACCGGCAAAGGCCAGTGCCATTCGATGCCGCTAATGTACCTGATGATTGCCGAAACACTCGGTGCTGAAGCATGGCTCTCGCTGGCCCCGGAGCATTCCTTTATCCAATTCAAGGATAATGATGGGAACCTGCAATATTTTGAAACCACTAACGGTAATCTTGTCAGTCCTAACTGGATGCTGCAATCCGGGTTTATCAACGCCAATGCGCTAAAATCAAAATCTTACCTCGATACCTTGTCTCAGCGTCAGCTCTTTGCGCAGTGCCTGGCTGATCTGCTACTCAGCTACAAAACAAAATTCGGGTATGATGATTTTACTGAAACCATCCGGCAACGCATCCTGCAATTGTCACCGGGGAACATGACGGCGCACCTGATGGATGCTTCACTGAAAACGCAGTTTTTTATGCAAAGCGTTCAGGCTGCTGGCGTACCCAAACCAGAAGATCTGCCTCAATACCCCGCAGCCTACCAGCAGTATTTGGCTATGCAGGAATCTTACGCCGTCATAGACAACCTGGGCTACCAGCAGATGCCGGATGATGCATATCAAAACTGGCTCAAATCAATGGAAACGGAGAAGAAGAAACAGGAAAATATCGAGCTACAAGAACGGCTGAAGGCCGATATAAAACGGATGAAACAGGTACGTTCAACCGTCACAGATAAAACTAAAGACTAATTATTGATTAATGCAGCACACCATGATAAAAACCCAAACCTCGTTATTATTCCTGTTACTAACCGCCGCATGGGGGGTGAATGCGCAGGACTATAACCCCTATCAATCCATTGGTAAAAAAGGTAAAGTCCTGACCCTATCCAACGGCAAGTATGTGGAACATTTCGATAATGATTCCGTGCAACGGATCGGGACCGTATTATTCAATATCCGGCAAAGGAAAATTGTTCGCTTACTGAATGCAGACAGTACGTTTGAAAAGTTCTCGGATAATTCCGCTGCCAGCCGGTGGTATAGCATTGACCCGTTGGCAGATAAATTCTACAGCTGGAGCCCGTACAATTTTGTTTTCAATAACCCGATTAAGTTTGTTGACCCGGATGGCCGGGCACCTTTGACCGATTATTATAATCTCTATGGTCAGAAAGTAAAGCATGTAGAGGACGGAAAAACAGACAAGGTGATGGTGCTTACAAAAAGCAAAAATGAAGAAACGGTAAATACAGCCATAGATAATGGCCTTGTGCTAAACAATCCTACAAAGGCCCTGACTTCAAAAATGGATGCGGCTTATACTAATACGGAGGGTAATGGAAAAGAAAATTATTTTGAAGTTGGCCAAAAAGGTACATTGTCAAAAATGGTTGAGGGAACTGACGGAGAGGTTAATTATGCTACGAAAGCAGAATCCAGGAGAGATTTAATAGCACAGGGTGATACTTACTCCTATGACGTGCATTCTCATGGTAATGTAAAAGATGGAGATGGGAATATTGTCCAGATTGGCACTCCGAATCCCTCAGGGGCAGATATGAGTGGCACAACGGGAAATACCATTAACGTGGTGCTGGGATATGTCCAGGTAAAAACCGATCCTCCCTCTAATACCATCGGGGGAAGCCCGACAATAACGGAAGTGAGGACTGTAGGATTTTACAATTCTAAGGGCCCTATTGTAACAATTCCATTTTCCGATTTTTCTGACGCAGTAAGAAAAGTTGTCAAAAGCAAATAGATTTTATGAAACTAAGAGATTATACGCGGATCATTGTAACGGTTAGTAGCCTGGTGATCCTTTCTTGTAACAGATATATAGACCAAGTGAAGGCAGATGGCGAAGCAGTCAGGCATGATCAGTTTACTTTTTATTCCGATAGCAATTTGCTATTCTACAAAAGCAGCGTAGCTCTTCAGGCGGATAATGACACCTACTATCCCAAATCCTTTCAGGTTGCTTTGCCCAAAAAATTGAAAAGCTACAAGTTCATGAACTCCGAGGAGTTCTCATTTTTCTATGATGGAGGACAGGTACTGTTCATCAAAATCAACTTAAGGAACTCAGTTAATGAGAGAGATACAACCTATACGCCCTCAGAAAATGAAGTAAGCGCCTACATTGAAAATAAGCTCTATTCTTCGCCCGGAAAATACGATATCACAAAAATTGCCGTCAAGCCTAATAGAAAGCAAACCTTTATTAAAAAAGGGCCGGCTACTATTTTGCTTTACAATGTGCTTCCAGAGAACCATGATTTTTTTCTCAAAGCGGGAAACAGCTTTAGAATTATTAAGAATGATTAAGGTTAAACTTTTGAAATGATGAGACGATTTTCTTATTCTGTTATTTTAACCTTATTTCTTCCTTCCTGTCTTTTTGCACAATCAATAAGAGAGACTTATAATAGTGGATATGACACGCTACTACAAATGTTAGAAGGAAATGGTTCGTCGTCATTTAAAAAAGCCGTTTTTACGACTGAAAACTGTTTTTTACAGAACCAAATGTCGTATGCTGCTTTTGAAGACCATATTGCAAAGTTGGTGATTGTTTTAAACGGGTGGATGAATGCAAATCGCCTGCAGAACTACCGCTATCCGGACAGCCTTGACTTACAGAAGAATCTTGCGATTTACAAATTTTTGAAGGATACCGTCAAAATAGAGGATAATCAAGGGAAAATGTTTTTGCTTTTGCCATACACCTACGATTTTACTGATTTTATGGGAAGGGAAGATTGGAGGTGTATGTTCGTAACTAAACTATTGGCCACAAAAAAGGGCAATTGCCATAGCCTGCCGTATTTGTATAAGATACTGGCCGATGAATTAGGCGCATCTTGCTGGCTGTCCTTAGCTCCCAATCATATTTACATTAAAAACAGGAGTAAAAAAATCGGCTGGTACAATACTGAACTTACAAGTGGAACTTTCCCGATTGATGCCTGGATAACTACGCCAGGGTATATTCCCATTAAAGCTGTACAAAGTGGCCTTTACATGGACACATTAAGTAACCAACAGGCAATTTCATTGTGTGTACTTGATCTTGCAAAGGGTTACGAATCTCAAACTCATAACTATACAGATGGATTTATCCTAAAATGCTGCGATCTTGTTCTTAAATATCATCCTGTGAACGCACAAGCCTTGCTCTTGAAAGCTGAAACAACCAAACGGATTTATGAACAGGAAAAGACGAATGGGAATGATCCAATAACAATCTACCGGGAAATGGAATTGCTTTATACCAAATTGTTTGACCTGGGTTACCGCGAAATGCCTGAAAAAATGTATGTAGAGTGGATCAAAAGCATGGCCACGGAAAAGGAAAAATACTCCAATACGAAGATTGGTGAAGTGATTAAAGGAAAATAGCCAAGATTTGATCTCACCGGTAGAGCATTCTTTGCAGTTCATGAGACTGGGAGCTGTTATTGCACACGAATCAATAATTGTTTGTGCAGCAATTGTGCAGGATTTAAAAAGTAGTTGCAGGAATTGTGGAATCATTTTGCAGCATTTATGCAGGAGTTAATTTGCCCCACTTATTTAATAGCAATATAGTCACTCAAAGGTGTAGAGGTTTCTAACAGTAAGAGTTAACCTTTATTTTTGTTTTCATATTTAATTGATTAAATTACTGTTACTTGGAACCAAATGGCTGATTAAACGAGTAATCAGCCTTTACGAACTGCTATGCTGATTACTTCGCCCGAATATGGCTCCCTTATTCTTCGTGCTGCTGACGCAGGGGATTTGCAGGGACCACTGCTGCCGGGAAGTAAGACTTTTATCTGTGAGCAGGATTTTGGTTCGGTCATCCTTCAAAAATTTGATGCTAAGGGTTACTCGCTTCGGTATTTTATCTTAAATCTTGTAAAACAGGTTACGCTTGTATTTACCGACAGCCCCACGGCCATGCGTGTGAAGCTATTTTTGGAAAATGCTCTTTCAATTAAAGTGGGGAGCAACACAACAAGGCAAATTATCAAACAGGGGCAGTTTATTGTTTACAGTGGTACGGAGGATTGTACTGTAACTGGTTTAGCGACTAAGACTGATCTTAGAATATTTGAAGCATCCTATTCTGCCGAATCCCTCCGGGATCTGCTGGAGGCATTCCCATCTATTTCTGGCTACCTGGAAGAATACTCCATGCAGGGATCACCTGGGATTCATCCTTATTATGATACTCCGGCTATCAGGCAGGTGGTGACCGATCTATTAAGATCACCATACGATGAGACGCTCAGAAAAGTATATTTTGAAAACAAGGTCAATGATTTTCTTTTTGAAGTACTGGCACAATCATCGGGAGGCCAGCCATGAACAGCCCGCAGCCCACCCATCGTTCAACGGCCGCCGTGGTGGTGCAGAG
>OFTY01000232.1_pt1 | contig 56361 bp, 52 predicted proteins | sample 1775061 | NCBI WGS metagenome assembly OFTY01 (sample SAMN08195773, study PRJEB24354) | sludge metagenome | isolation source: sludge from phenol fed wastewater aerobic bioreactor B | place: India: Nagpur | collected 2016-09-16 | reverse complement strand
GCAGGGCTTAAAAAAGTGGATGTATTTGTAAAAGGACCAGGTTCTGGCCGCGAAGGTGCTATACGGGCGCTGTCGCAGATAGGTCTGGAAGTTACCTCTATCAAAGATGTCACACCACTTCCGCACAACGGTTGCCGTCCTCCCAAAAAGCGCCGCGTTTAGTCCGTTTCGGATTCCTATATCATACAGCTTTTTCGCTTCCGGTTTTGCGATTTTGATGAAACGGAAAAGCTATTAGAAAATAAAATCGCAAATTTTATTTCATGGCACGTTATACAGGCCCCAAAAACAGAATCTGCCGAATTTTCGGCGAGCCCATCCTGGGTTCAGGCAAAAATCTTGGAAAGAACAGCAACCCTCCGGGAATGCACGGAAACTCCAAGAAGCGTAAATCACAGTCGGAATACGCCATTCAGCTCAAGGAAAAGCAAAAGGCTAAATACACTTATGGTGTGTTGGAAAAGCAATTCCGCAATACTTATGTTGAAGCGTCTCGTCTGAAAGGTGCAACCGGTGAGAACCTGATCAAACTGCTTGAAGCACGTTTGGACAATACAGTTTATCGTATGGGTATTGCTCCTACACGTCCTGCTGCACGCCAGCTCGTATCGCATAAGCACGTCATGGTGAATGGTGAGATCGTAAACATACCTTCTTATCAGTTGAAGCCCGGCGATATGATCGAACTGAAGCCCAAGAGCAAAGCCAATACCGCAGTAACCAGCATGGTTCGTGGTAGAAATCCTAAGATCAACTGGGTAGATTGGAGCGAAAAGGATATGAAAGGAACTTACATTGCTCATCCTGAGCGCGAAAGTGTTCCTGAAAATATCAAGGAGCAACTGATTGTAGAGTTGTACTCTAAGTAATCAAACATAGTTTTATTCGAAACGCCTTCCGGTTTGGGAGGCGTTTTTTTGCTTTTATTGTAATTTAGAAATATGAATGCCGATAAAACTTCTGTCAGTCAAACAAATGAACCTGATTTTGCTTATGGCGGTGAATACAGCTATGCCGATTACCTGAAATGGACGATCGAAGAACGGTTGGAACTTATCAAAGGAAAGGTATTCAGGATGAGTCCTGCGCCCAATCACATTCATCAACGGCTTGTTTCCGATCTCCATGGTCATTTGTGGAGTTTTTTAAGAAATAAGGCATGTCAGGCATTTGTTGCGCCTTTCGATGTTCGTCTGCCGCGAAAGTCCAAACGCGACGAAGATGTGATTACCGTGGTACAACCCGACATCTGTGTGGTCTGCGATCCGGCAAAACTTGACAAACGCGGTTGCATCGGAGCACCCGACGTTGTTATTGAAGTACTTTCTCCTTCCAACAATCGCAAAGAGCTCAAAAATAAGTACGAGGTCTATGAAGAATCCGGTGTAAACGAATATTGGATCGTCTCACCGCAAGATCATAGTTTTTTGGTGTACACGCTTGTAGATGGAAAGTACATGCCTTCTAAGCTGATGGGTGAGGATGACTTGATGAAAAGCACAGTGCTTGATGGATTTGCACTAAACCTGGAGGAACTTTTTGGAAATATCCCGAAGGAGTTGGAGGAGTAGATATCAGATTGTAAATTTGTGTCATATTGTGTTCGGGATGCGTTTCTTTAAAACATCTCATGAACCTCAAGAATTAATATCAAGTTCAATAGATTAAATTGTAATGAAAACATTTCTTGACTGGTATATAAGTGTGATGGTTGTCCTGATGATTATTGGTGGGACTTTCGCAAGTGGTAACCCTACCGTTCTCATCGTTTCTTTGGCGCTTATTGGACTATGTATCCTAATGAGTAAACAGGCAAAATATGCGGAGGAAAGGCAACGGCATAAAGAACGTGAAAAGGCGGCTATGACTCGTTTCGAAAACGAAATGTTCCACTTTCGTCATAAGATGTACTCGTTTGCTTACAGAAACAGAAAAGTTTGTCTCGAGACATGGGATATAGAAGAGGGCGGCGAGTATTTGAAGAATTGGCGTGAATCAGATATAGCAAAAATTGATGAAATAATAAGTAATGAAATAAAATTTCCATCATCAATTTCAATTAAGGAAGAAGTTATTCAACGTAAAATTTTGCAACTCGACAACGTTGCCGAAAAGCAAAGGTTCTACAGTTTCGAATAAATGTATTTAGAATTTTTTAGTCAATAAGCAGATGGCAGATTATTTATTTCAGCTCATTGGGAAAAAATGCGTTTTTCTAAAAAAGGTTAATAGTGCTCGGACTTCGGAAGACTTTGACTACCGCACTTTGAATGACGAAGGGGTTTATTTCGATGGTGAGACAGTTGTAATTGTTGCTGAGGATTTAGAATGTGCGAAAATAGCCTTGAAAAGGCATGGCTTTGAAATTGACCAGGATTTCTAAGTTAAATATTTAAATGAATTCACAAATGGTTCAATTTTAGTTCGAGATGCGCTCCGCTAACATGGCGAACATGATGGAATATATTTCAAAGGAAAGTAATTATTAATAGGAATCGAATGAATTTCGAAACATTGGCTAAACGGCTTGGTAGGACATGGAATAAGGAGGCGTTTTTTTATTTGATAAAGGGTGACGAAGAATTTGACAACGGCAATCTAACGCAAGCTATTTTTTATTTCTCGCAAGCGATTGAACTTTATCCTGAAAACTGGTATCCCTACTTCAAGCGAGGATTGTGTTTTCGAATACTTGAGGAATATGATAAAGCTTTGCTTGACCTTAAGCACTCCAGAGATCTTTCTGACACTTTTGAAAACAATCAGACAACCGGAGAATGTTACCTCTATAAGAAAAACTTCCAGACAGCGATTAAATTTTTCAGCAAGGCTATTTGCCATCTCGATAAATTAAGAAATATTGACTTGTCAAATGATTTCGGTTATGACTACGATGCGACAAAAGCAAGAGTTTTGAACAATCAGGCTTTTTGTCACTTCAAGCTAAAGAATTACCGTTCAGCAATTGATCTTTACACTTTTGCTTGTAGAATATGCCCTTCGTATCTCAACCCATTAATAGCACGTTGTGGCGTTTATTTTGAAACAGAAAAGTTTGAAGCCGCTTTAAATGACAGTCTCGAAATTGAAAAAATGAGGCACTTCGACCCAAAACTGTCGCAGATTTCTTCGTTTACTAAGCAAAATTGCGATAAGTTTTTCCAAGACGTAAGAATCATTTCAGAAGATTTATCAAATGAGAATTCCAGTAGAATACAGGTTGAAGCGTTTACGCAAGAGTTAGATAGCGTTATCACAGAAATCAACACTCAAGAAAGCAATCTTGAACGTCGCTATGAGCTAAAAGTTATGGTTTGTTCTGATTATTTTCGAAATCTTTGGAATAACCTCGCAGAGGAAAAGAAGAATATCGCTTTCATGGGTTTTGTTTGCTATAACATTGCAAAAGCAGTTAGCGAGATAGATATTCAGGTCAATTATTTTGAGATGTTTGTGGATTTGATATCAGTTTTAAACTATACAGGGGATTAGTTAGATTCAATTTTGCTTCCTCTGGTAATTCACAACTATGTTTTATTGAAATTGCGAAAACTGGATTCTGTTGCTTTCACAACAATAAACCAAGCCACTAAAAAAAATTCTGTAGTGGTCTCTGCCACGTTGCCCGAAGCCGCCCCACTTGTCATAACGCGAAATATCGATACGAACTTTGGAATTACCAAAATCGGAACCATGAACACCGACCGCCTTGAAAATTTCAACTATTCCTTCATTCCAACATACAACAAATACTCATGCAATTTCTTACCTCCCGAAAATCTTATTTATTGCAAGCCATCCGCGAGATGAATGTTTCAATGCTTGAGGTGCTTGGGCAAGAACAGACTGCGGGCAGCGGTGGCAAAAAGGATACGCTCGTCAACAGGCTCAGTGAGGTTTTTGAGGACTTAAAGGAGGGGGGAGACACAACGCTCGAATTATTGCCTGGTTTTTGCGAAAGCTCTTCGTGCGAAAACAAGGGAAAAAGCGGCTACATGCTTATAGGCTCAAAAAGTAAGAAATATGTGGGCTTCATTTTCGAAGACACACGGGATGGTTTTACAGAGGTTTCACATTGCGGCTGCTTTTGCACAAAAGAACATACGCTCGAGGGGTTTACAGAAATACCTTGGGAGTTTTGGTCCGAAGATACAACAGGGTTTGAGCCGCCACTCGAAATGTTATTAATTTCCAATCGTTGCGCCCAGGCAACACAGGATTTTTTCATTTCCGCACCCGATGCCATTGCCGACTACGCCATTTGCCACAACTGGCTTAATCAATACAAACCCTTGTACGAATCGTTCGAGCTGCCGCCTATTTTTGATGAGGAACAGCGTAAGTTTTATTTGTATTTCTCCCGTTTGCTGGAGTTAACAGGGTATGCTGCAGGCGCGGCACAAGCTAAGCGAGCACTGGAGACCTTGCCGGATGGAGCTTCCGCTGATGCTTGGGCACCGTGGCTCAGGGAATTTGAAGCATTGGGCAAATCGCTTGCATTGTTTGGCTGGACATCTGATACGTATTTGAAACTCGGCTCCGTTACTCTCGCGTTACCGGAATTTGATGTGGTAAAGCGCTTTAAAAAAGTCTTCGACGAACATTACTGGCAGTAATCTTTTAATCTACTGAGCTGATGATCTACACCTTCACATTCTGGCAGCGCTTCTGGCATCGCCGCAGGTGGAAGCAACTTCGATCTTCCCTTCGGCATAGCGCTCATAAGGTGCTTGAGCTAAGTGAACAACCAACCGGCGATATAATTTTGAAGCTGTGCAGTGAATCGTATTATCTGAGCCGATTTCTGGGCAAAGGAACGTTGCGGGTGGGACTGATGGTGGCAGACATCAGTACCTGGCGCTGCGGGAAGGCGGAACTAAAACCTGCAGTTGTAGAAAAGAACAATATGCACCTTGAGGGAAGTTCACTTGTGTTTCAATTCAATTATGCAGGACAAGGGTTTGTACTTCGGTGCAGGCAGCTTGAGCAGTTGTCTGACGGTTGCTATTGTATAGATGAGCAAACCGGCGAGGCTGAACCCTACGAAGAGGCGATCAAAAAAATGGAGGAAAACTCCGGAGTGCTGATGCAGTTACTCAAAAAGGCAGGTGCTAAAAAGCAGGGCGCCGAATAGGAGTTGTCGGACGAGGTTTAATCCCGAGCAATTCTTTCCTGCTTTGTCCTTAAAATCGCCTGATGAAGCATGTTGCCCCGACCTATTTTAATTAAACAATTTTTAGCATTAAAAAATTCACAAGACACATTCACAAGCAGCCGCTATTTGATATAGGTCTTTAGTGCATCCACATATTGCTCAAAGGACTCAATGCCCTTTTTCGTAATGCTGCACGTTGTGAGCGGGTAATTATTTCTAAACGATTTCTCCACCTGAATGTATCCGGCATCTTTTAGCTTCTGCACTTGTACGCTAAGATTTCCTGCTGTCGCTTTTGTTTTCTCCCGCAGGTATTGAAACTCAGCTTTCTCCACAGAAATGAGCAGCGAAATAATCGCCAGCCTTAGCTGATTGTGTAGTATCGGATCAAGCTCTTTGAACACTGCTTTTTCTTTTTTCGTCAGACCTTAACGCAAAACCGGGCACAAGATAACCGCAAAAAATTGCCGCACTGAAAAGCAGTGTGGTAAACTGTTCGGGCACATACAATGCAGCAATACCGAATAGCCAAAAACTAATGCCTCCCCACACCAAAGCCGGAAACCGAAGGATGCGACCAGAAAGAAATGTGGGCATCCCGGTGACAAGTAAGATAAACGGAATTGAGTTTATGCGCATTTGCCCGGCGCTAAAAATGATGAAAAATAAAGTGAGACCAAACCCTAGCCAGATGTTCATAATAGTCCTGTTCACATGGCTGTTTCCGGCACCACTTTTCCTGTCTTCTTTCGACCCATGAAAAAAACTTACCGTGCCGCCTATCGCCGCCTGTATCAGCCAAAGCCAGTTGGCATAAGGCATAAATTCCGACTGCAATAATAGGTAATGACCGATGCCAGTAAAAAATAACAGCCAACCCCATAGCAGAAAATAAAAGCTCTTGTTGTGATAATCTTGTTTTGCCTGCGCAATCATTTCGTTGATCAGTTTGAGGCTTTCCTCTGCCGAAAAGTTTGATGCGTTATGTTGCATGATTGTAAATTTGACTCAAATGTAGATTAGTTTATAAAACAAACCAAAATTTCGTGACAAGTTTTTTTGTCTAAATGATTAGCAGGGTGGTAATCATCTCATTCCAAACCGCTCCATACTGGGAATCCAAATTTTTATGTTTTGATTCGCTTTTCATTCATTCCAATTTTTTCATTTCTCAGCCGCCCATAGAAAATTCTAAATCTGGTTGCCAGGTAAGAATCGGATGATGGTGCCTTTTTCGACTCTTATTTCCTTCCTGCACGCCGTTCCTGCCTAACTCCGTAAATTTGCTTTCATGAAACAAGTAGTGTTGCAAATTCAGGACGACAAATATCCATTCTTCATGGAACTACTAAAAAATTTCGACTTCGTGAACGTGCAGGATGAGTCCGGAGCAAAACAACAGCTAATAAGGCAAATAGCTGAAAGTATGAATAGTGCTATTTTAGCTTCGAAAGGAAAGATAAAATCGCGACCAGCAAAGGATTTTTTGAATGAGATACACGGTTAAGACCATTGCCTCATTCGAAAAGGAAGCGAAAAGGCTTGCAAAAAAGTATTCATCGCTAAAATCAGATTTGTGCCAATTAGTCATTTCTTTACAAGAAAAGCCCACACAGGACGCTTCTTTGGGAAATGGATTTTACAAAATTCGACTACAAATAACCAGCAAGGGAAGGGGAAAGTCAGGTGGAGCAAGAGTGATAACATTCGTGTTGATCAAAGACGAAACAGTTTACCTAGCTGCGATTTATGATAAGTCCGATCAAATTAGCATTTCTGATATGGAGTTGAAATGGTTATCACAAATGATAGCGAAGTCAGCTAAATAGGTTAATGGGCTTTTAGGCGTATTTTATTTCATTTTCCCCTTTTTCCCCTTTTTCCCTTACCTTTGCCGTCCTTAAAAAGTTCTAAGTCCGTTTGCGAAGCAAGAATTTGAAGGTGGGTGTGAGAGCCCGAGCCTTTGAAGTGTGCCGGGCAACGAATGCGGAACATGGGAATCTTCCCGGGGAAAACCTTAAAAAAACAGAAAAACTTCTCAACATGGCAATTCTCAATTTCCAGAAACCAGACAAGATCGTTCTTCAAAAAGCTACAGATTTTGAAGCTCAGTTTGAATTCCGTCCGCTTGAGCCAGGCTACGGTGTAACTATTGGTAATGCCCTGCGTCGCGTATTGCTTTCTTCACTCGAAGGTTATGCGATCACTTCTATCAAAGTGCAGGGTGCAGACCATGAATTTGCTACCATCAAAGGTGTGCTCGAAGACGTTACAGAGATCATCCTCAACCTCAAACAAGTTCGTTTGAAAAAAGCGGCTGAGCATGATGTTCATTCAGACCGTGTAGAGCTGACCATCAAAGGTCAGGAAACGTTCACTGCCGGTATGATCGGTGATGCACTTCCCAACTTTGAAGTGATGAATCCTGAACTGGTGATCTGCAACATGGAGCCTGGAACTACCTTCCAGATCGAATTGTTTATAGGAAAAGGTCGTGGTTATGTACCTGCGGAAGACAACCGTCCCAAAGAGGGCGCTCCCATGGGCATCATCGCGATTGACTCTATCTACACTCCGATCAAAAATGTGAAGTACAGCATTGAGAATACGCGTGTTGAGCAGCGTACCGACTTCGAAAAGCTGATCATGGAAGTTTCTACCGATGGTACCATCCATCCGGAAGAAGCGGTGAAGGAAGCCAGCCGCATCCTGATCCAGCATCTGATGATCATCACCGATGAAAACATCAGCCTCGATACCAAGCGCGAAGAAAAAGAAGCCATCGTTGATGAAGAGACATTGCAACTGCGAAAGGTATTGCAAACACCACTTGAAGATCTTGAACTTTCTGTACGTGCCTTCAACTGTCTGAAAGCTGCCAAGATCAACTCACTGAGCGAGCTGGTACAATATACTCAGGAAGAACTGATGAAGTTCCGCAACTTCGGTCAGAAATCACTTTCTGAAATAGAGCAGGTTTTGGGCGAAAGAGGTCTGCACTTCGGTATGGACATCAGCCGCTTGCAAAGAAGCGAAGATTAGTAGCCCTCCCCACCTCCCCGAAAGGGAGGAGCAATAACCGCTGGTAGGCAAAATAGAAGTTCTTTAATCAATTTGTATAACCAAACCTCACCCCTCCTCAGGAGCGGGCGGGGGAGGCTTACATACCTTGACACGGTGTAGGTCTTATTTTTAAAACAACAATCGTCATGCGTCACGGAGACAAAATCAAAAATTTAGGACGTACAGCGTCCCACAGAAAAGCGCTCATGTCTAACCTCGCTTGCCAGCTTATTGAGCACAAGCGCATCGTTACCACACTTACCAAGGCAAAAAGCCTGCGTGTTTATGTTGAGCCATTGATTACCCGCTCTAAAAATGACAGTATGCACAACCGCCGCGTTGTGTTTAGCTATCTGCAAGACAAGGAAGCAATCAAAGAACTCTTTGGTGCTATCGGCGACAAAGTAGCCAACCGCCCGGGTGGTTATACGCGCATCATTAAGCTGCAACCGCGTATGGGCGATGCTGCCGAAATGGCAATGATCGAGCTGGTGGATTTCAACGAAATCTATGGCAAAGACAGCAAGGACAGTGCTGCTAAGAAAACTCGTCGTAGCCGTCGTAGCGGTGGTGCAAAGAAAGAAGAAGTTGCTCAGGTGGATGCCACAGCAACAGCAGTACCCGTAGCTGAAGCAGAAATGCCCGCTGAAGCTCCTGCTACTGAAGAAGCGACAACTCCTGAAGCTCCGGCACAGGACGCGGCGGAAGATACAACTGCATAGGCTTTAATTTTCCAAAGTATAAGTAAAATGGCTGCTCAATCGGGCAGCCATTTTCTATGCTCCAGTATGTTCCTTTCTTAATTTTTTGCAGCCATCGCAGCAATATCATCTGCCGACGGACCGTATATGCCCGGAACCGGTACATCCAGTAGCCGCAGATACACGCTAAGCTGTCCGCGGTGATGATAAAGATGATTGCAGCATAGTGTGCGGGTAACCACCGCTTTCGGCAACTGAATGATGACATGCTCACCCCGGCGTAGCGTCCATGTTTTTGCCCACTCATCATCTCCGGCGGCGCTTATGGCATCTAATGCTTCCTGTACGTTCTTGTCATGAAGCGCCAAAAGTTCCTGATGGTTGTGTATCTGATTGGGTTTATGATAGCTCGCAAGCATATCGTAGTCGTCTGTGGTTAAGGAACGGGTAGCCCAGTGCGGTATCTCGGCTACGTGTGCTGCCAGCCGCTGTAGCGTCATGGATTTTTCATGGGGCTGAAAGGCAAAATGCGCTTCCGGCACGCGTTCGAGGATCTTTCTTGTGTTGGCAGCTTCTGCTTTTACTTCGTTTAGCAATGCTTCTTTATGGGACATGTCGATGTTTTTTCAGCGCAATGTTACCACAAGCATTCTTCAGTTCGCTTCATAATATTCTATCGGCAGATTAAGGCAGTCAATTTTTCTAAGGCAGTGCCTGAGCCTGCTGTATAAGCGTTGCCGGCACAGTAAATCCTCTTCGCTGCATATTGCTGATGTGTTGTATCGCCTTTTGTTTCTTTTTTTCTTCAAGATATAGCAGCAGCAGATTGCTGTTGGCAGGTGCGTTCATCGAGTCGCGGGTAATGTACCGTTCCAGATGCTTTTCTGCTCCGGGTAAATTCTGCCTTTTGTGATCAATCTGTGCCAGGTAGAAATCACATTCATAGTAGTCGGAGATTTCTTGCTCTTTAAGGAAATGCTTTTCCGACTCCAATACGGAGTCTTGATTTTGCAGCATGACACCGTAGTAGTAGTTGATGTATTTTTCTTCAGGATTGAGCTGATACGCTCTTCGCATCAAGGCGTAGCCTTCTTTTTTGTCCTCCACTCTTGCTGCATACATCATTACAGCATAGGCAGAATGCGGCGAACTTTCTGCGGCGGACTGCCAGAAGGTAAGCGGATCGGTGAACTTTTGTTGATGGTTGTAATTGATGATCGCAAATCCTGCTGAGATTCCTCCGATCAGATACAATTGTTGCAAGGGTGAAAGCTTATTGCGAAACAATGCCGTTTGAGAAAGTGCTATCAGCACGCCAATGATCGGCAGGTAGAGCCGGTGTTCGAAAGCCTGTCCTGTAAGCTTGTTAGGTACCAGCATCACCGGCAGTAAAAAAATCAGAAATACAAGCAAGCCTCCTGCAATATGCCGCTTGTTTTTTTCTTGCGAAAAGAAAACTAAGGCAACAAAGAGGATGACAGCCAACAGTCCGAAAATAATCGTAGTATCCTGCTGCACTGGAAAGACACTAAGGTTGAATGGCAGCAGAATCTTCCCGAAGTACTGAAACAACAAGGGTATTCTGCCGGCAAAATCGCGGAGCATCTGTGAAGGTTGCAGCGCTTCGTGCTGAAGTGTAGCGGCAGACCGGGCTGCGAGATAGATGATCGCTGCCATAGCCCATAGTCCGTATTGGATCAGCATGGGTTTCTCCGACCACTTATGTCGTAGTATGATAACAACCAGAACAAAGGCGGCGGCAGGTGCCAGCAACGCTGTTTCTTTGGTAAAGATTGCAGCGAGCAGCAGGAGCACAGAAGCTGCGAGCGTAGCGGGTTTTCGGGTGCGGGCAAAATCGATTGCCATCATGAAGTAAGGAAGCAGAAACACCGCCATCAAAGTATCATTCCTTCCGGGTATCCAAACTACTGCCTGGCTCAAAACCGGGTGTACAGCAAAAATGAGGCTTAGCAAAAAAGCATTCATGTCGCTGATGCGAAGCTTTTTCAACAGCCGGAAAAGGAACACCACACTGAGCACATGCAGCAATAGATTGACGAGACGATAGCCGGCTATGTCTTCTTCGCTCAGATGATAATTGAGAATCATTGAGTCGAGGAAAACCGGGCGATAATACGTGTCTTTTGTGGCATCAAAAACACCGCGCTTAAACGAGGTGAGAAGGTTGGTAAAATCTTCGTTGTACCGATGCAGATCGCGGATAAAAATGGAATCGTCCAACTCGGTAAAGCCAAACTGCATGCTGGAAATATAGAGCAGCACCGTAATGGCGATTAACCAGAGGAGGGGATATTTTATCGAAAAGGCTTTTGCGGCTGGTGCGGATATTTCCAGTTTTGCCGCGGTAGCGATTTTGTTTTTTTGCTTACTCATTGCGCTGTAAGGAAAGAATAAATATACAATGTCCGATGGTTTTCTGAGCGTAGCTTAACGGGCAATAAAAATGGGAATATCAATCAGATGCCGCACGCGGTTGATCGTTTCGCCCAGCACAAAATCTTTTACCCCCGCATGTCCGTGACTGCCCACGATCAGCAGGTCTGCGCCGTGTTCTTTTACCAGCCGCGCTATTTCTACCGTACGATTTCTGTAGCCCAAAGCGGGTATAGCTTTTTTACCTTCCTGTTCGAAGAAGCGGACATATTCCATCAGCGCCTTCCTGTCTTCCCGGGTCTCGTAGTCTTCACTTTCGGCGCCTATTAGTTTTGCGGAAGCGCTTTCCACAATATGGATCATTACAAATTCCGTATGGGCATCTCCAAGTTGAAAGGCATAGCGGATCACGTTCTTATCGTCCTTGCTGTAGTCGAGGGCAAGTGCAATTTTTTTAAAAGACTGTTGCCCAGCGCCTTTTAGGTCGTCAAACAGAATGTCGTTATGCACACCGATATGAGTGGCGCGCCGTTTCAATATCAACGGGTAGAGAATGGTGACGACCAGCAAAATGACCAGCCCCGTTTCTCCGGCAATGATCAGCGTCCGGATGACAGAAGTCTCTGCCTGTTGCAGCCAGGTGAGTGCAGTTTCGTACACCAACTTAAGGTTAAGCACCACGATGATTGCGGCAATGACCCATGCGGCAATCTTTGTAGCGATGTTGATGGTAAATGTGCCCATCTTCTTTTTGTCGCTCACAAAATGTATCAGCGGAATAATGGCAAAGGCAAGCTGCATGCTCAGTAGCACCTGACTGAAGACCAGCATTTCATCCACCATTTCTTCTCCCATAATTAGTATCACCAATACAGCCGGTACAATAGCCAGCAGGCGCGTCAGTATTCTTCTTGCCCAGGGGTTGATACGCAATCGGAGGTATCCTTCCATCACGATTTGTCCGGCAAGTGTACCGGTAACGGTGGAGCTTTGTCCGGCGGCAATCAGTGCAATAGCAAATAAGTGCGGCGCCCATTGGTTACCCAGCAGCGGTGCCAGCAGTTTATGCGCATCCTTCATGGCGGCAACTTCATGATTCCCCGTGCGGTAAAATACAGCAGCGGCAAGAATGAGGATGGCGGCGTTCACAAAAAAGGCAGCATTCAGCGCAATGGTGCTGTCGAGCACATTGAGTTTTATGGCTTTCCTCACCGATTTTTCGTCGCGGTCAATCTTTCGGGTCTGCACCAGCGCCGAATGGAGATAAAGGTTATGGGGCATTACCGTAGCGCCAATGATGCCGATGGCGATGTATAGGGCAGCACTGTTGGGCAGTCGTGGAATAAAGCCATTGGCTACGTCCGCAAAGTCGGGTTTGGCAAGAAAAATTTCAACAAGAAAACATCCGCCTATAATAATGACGAGCGTAATGATGAAGGCTTCCATTTTTCGCATTCCAAGACGTTGCAGATAGAGCAGCAACAGCGTATCAAAAAGGGTGAGCGATACGCCCCAGAGCAAGGGAATCCCAAGCAGCAGGTTTAAGCCAATAGCCATTCCCAACACTTCAGCAAGATCGCAGGCGGCGATGGCGATTTCTGCAAGTAGGTAAAGAATGAAGTTGACCGACTGGGGGTAGGTTTCGCGATTACACTGCGCGAGATCGCGCCCCTGCACTATCCCCAACCTTGCAGCCAGCGATTGCAGCAGCAGCGCCATCAGGTTGCTCATGAGCAGTACCCAAATGAGTGTGTATCCAAACTGGCTGCCGCCGGCAAGGTCCGTTGCCCAGTTGCCCGGATCCATGTAGCCTACGCTTACCAGATAAGCAGGTCCGAAAAACGCTGCCACCCGCCGCCATCTTTTTTTCGATTGTTGAGGGTCTATGCTTTCGTGAACGTCTGCTAGTGATTTATCAGAAACAGGATGAGACATTGGCTCGTTAAAAAATATTTTTAGACAAATCTAAGTCTTTATCTCAATTGGCTGCTGCGACAATTTGGTAATTGACCAATTAGCCAATTAGCCAATTAGCCAATGGGGCAAAATTGATTTGAAGATTTGAAAATTTGAGGATTTGAAGATAATTAGCCAATGAGCTAATTCGGCAATTTGACATTGTTGAACGAAGTTCCTGGCTCCACGACCTCCCCTCTTGAGAGGGGACGTGCGGTGGCCTGGCGCAGAGCAGGGGTGTGTCATGACTATCAGAATCTCATTGAAGATAATTAGCGAATTAGCCAATGTTTGTAAGGATTCAATTAATTCAGCTTTACAACAACCAACTTTACGACTTAACGATTTTACGACTTCACAACTTCACAAATCAACAAATCAACAACGAAACAAATCAACGCTGTATCTTGCGCCCCTATGAGCAAAGAGATTGTTGTAAGCGGTATTCGTTCTACCGGCTACTTACATCTTGGGAATTATTTTGGCGCTATGCGCAACTATGTAAAGATGCAGGACGATTACAACTGCTATTTTTTCGTAGCCGACTATCATTCACTCACCACGCATCCCGATCCGAAAGACCTTAAGGCTAATGTATTTCGGGTAGCGGCAGAAAATATCGCCTGCGGACTCGATCCGCAGAAGGTGGCGCTCTACGCTCAGAGCGATGTACCCGAGATACCAGAACTCTACCTGATGCTGAACATGCTTGCCTATAAAGGTGAGCTGGAAAAGGTGCCCACGTTCAAAGAAAAAGCACGTAACCAACCCGATAATATTAACGCGGGTCTTCTGACCTACCCGGTGCTGATGGCAGCCGACATATTGATCCACAGGGCAGTGAAAGTTCCCGTTGGGAAAGATCAGGAGCAGCACCTGGAAATGGCACGCAATTTTGCCCAGCGTTTTGCCAGCCGCTATGGCGCTTTTTTTCCTGAACCGGTGCCCTTCAATTTTGGCAGCAACCTCATTAAGGTGCCGAGCCTTGATGGAGAAGGAAAGATGAGCAAGAGCGAGAATGCAAACGCCACTATTTACCTCGCCGATGAGGATGATCTGATCCGCAAAAAGATCATGAAAGCAAAAACAGATAGCGGCCCTACCGAGCCCAATGCGGAAATGCCCCCCTATATCGAAAACATTTTTTTGCTGATGGAACTGGTGTCGCAGGCAGATACCTTGCAGTTCTTCCGGGATGCCTATAACGCATGTACCATACGCTATGGAGATATGAAAAAGCAACTGGCAGAAGACATGGTGGCTTTTGTAGCGCCCATCCGCCAAAGAGCGAGTTCATTGCAAAACGATGAAGCGTTGCTGCGAAAAATTCTTAAGGATGGAGCGGAGCGTGCAAGAGAAAGTGCATCCCAAACAATATCGGAAGCGCGCCGCCTGATCGGGATAAACTATTACTGATCTACGCCGCTATTTCCATTTTCAATAAATCGATTGTTTTCTTTTCAAGCATTATCTTGTGTAGGTCTAAGCTTTGCCCATGCCAAAATCGAATATCAAACACATAGCCGTAGCAGGAAATATTGGCGCCGGAAAAACAACGCTGACTACCATGTTGGCAAAGCATTACAAATGGACACCGCATTTTGAGGACGTGGATCACAATCCCTATCTGGTCGATTTTTATGAGGACATGCACCGCTGGTCCTTCAACCTTCAGATCTACTTTCTCAACAGCCGCATTACCCAATTGATCGATATCAGAAAGGGGAAGCAAACCGTTATACAAGACCGTACTATTTTTGAAGATGCACACATTTTTGCACCCAACCTTTACGAGATGGGGCTGATGACCGCGCGCGACTTTGAAAACTATTCCTCTTTTTTCAACACACTGAAAAATCTGATCGGTCCGCCCGATCTGCTCATCTACCTCAAAGCTTCCATTCCCAAACTGGTGGACAATATTCAGAAGCGGGGCAGGGAGTACGAAGAAAATATTCGCCTTGACTATCTGAAACGACTCAATGAGTTTTATAACAAATGGATCGAGAAATACCGCGACGGACCCTTGCTGGTAGTGGAAGTGGATAATATAGACTTTGCGAATAATGATGAGGATTTTGCAGAAGTTGTAGCAAGGATTGATGCACAGATCAACGGATTGTTTTAGCTGTAACTTTTTTTTACCGCATCCGATATATCAGAATTAAAGTCCATTGCCTTATGAACCGCAGATATCTTTTACTCCTGTTGTTTTTTTGCGCACCCCTATTTGCCCTAGCTGGCGTCATTAAAGGAAAAATCACAGATAAAAAAGGAGAGCCGCTGCCTTTTGCAACGGTATTTATCAGCGGCACTACCACCGGTACCAGCGCTAATGCAGAGGGCGAATATCAGCTTACGCTCGGTCCGGGAACGTACCGGGTCGTTTGCCAGTATATCAGTTTCCGGCAAAATACCTTCAACCTTACCCTGAAGGGTGACGAGGTGGTGGTACATGATTTTGTGATGGAGGATCAGAGCTTCGAAATGAAGGAACAGATCGTGAAAGCCTCTGAGGATCCGGGTGTGTACATCATGCGCAAGGCTATAGCCAAAAGGAAATTTCATCTGGAACAGATTCGTGCCTTTCAGACTGATATTTATCTGAAGGCGGTGTTGAAAACTCGAACCGCGCCGGATAAAATACTAGGCCAGAAGATTGATAAGTCGGAGGGAGGACTGGATAGTAATGGCCGGGGAATCCTGATGTTGCTGGAAGAGCTTGCTACTTACTACCGTCAGGGAAATAAGGAAAAGACGGTGATTCATTCCGTAACGGTAAGTGGCAATCCTAATAGTTTTGGCGTTACTAAGTTTCCTGAGGTGATCAGCTTCTATGAAAACAATGTCAGGATTTCAGATCAGATCAATCCGCGTGGGTTCATTTCTCCGGTCAATGATTTTGCGCTCAACTACTACAAGTTCCGGCTGGTCGGCGACTTTAAGGAAGAGGACAAGACCATTTATAAGATCAACGTTACTCCGCGTCGGCTTTATGAGCCGCTTTTTACGGGCGATATCTACATTGTAGATGAAGATTGGTCTATACACAGCCTCGACCTGCATGCAACGAAAAAGTCGAACCTCGAACTCCTGGATACGCTGCGCATTGCTCAGGTGTACCTTCCGGTTCATCAGGATATGTGGGTGATCAAACAACAGGTGCTGTATCCTTCCCTCAAGATTTTTGGTTTCGATCTTTTTGGCTCCTTCGTTACCGTGTATGATAAACAGGAGGCAAATAAGCCCGCGCCGGATTCGGTGTTTTCCAGCAAAGTGGTCAGTGAGTATGACCATGGTGCTACAAAGCGCGACTCGGGCTATTGGGCCGCTATTCGCCCTGTGCCGCTGCTTGAAGACGAGCAGAAAGACTATCGCGAAAAAGACAGCGTCCGCCTTCGCTACGAAGACCCGCATTTTAAAGACTCGATGAGACGAAAAAGCAATCGTTTTCGAGCGGGTTCCCTTTTGCTTTCCGGTTATACTTTTCGGGGACGGAACGATGATTTCATGCTGCGCACCAATGCGTTGTTGACGGGCCTGGTAAACTATAATACAATTGAAGGCCTGAATGTTGCACCTAAGTTCCGGTCCTATTTGCGACTCGACAGCAGCAACTACCTTACCGGTGCCCTGGCGCTGCGCTACGGGTTTGAAAATACCCACTTCAACGCCATCGGCAAACTCCGTTATCTGAGGGAGGACAAAGAATGGCTGGGTAAAAACTGGAGCGTAGGACTGGAAGCCGGAAAATATGTGTTTCAGTTTAACCCCAACAATCCGCTGCAGGCTTTCTACAACACGGTTTCTACTTTGTTCTACCGCAAAAATTACCTGAAACTCTACGAGCGGTGGAATGCCCGGCTTCTTTTTGCCAAAAACCACGGCACGGGCTTCAAATGGAATGCAGGGTTAGGATTTCAGAAGCGCCTGCCACTGCAAAACACCAGCACGTATAGTTTTGCAAAGGAAGGAGTGGGTGGATTTACAGACAATATTCCGGATGAGTTCAAGTCGTATCTCTGGGAAGAACACAACGCTGTCATTGCTAACCTTTCGCTGTCATATCAGCCCGGATACCGCTATGTGAGGTATCCTGAGTACATGCGCTCGCTGGCCAGCAACTGGCCTGTGTTTACGTTAAGTTATCAAAAGGGTATTCCCGGTTTGCTCGACAGTAAAACAGACTATGATAAATGGCGCTTTGACGTGCGCGATGATGTTGAATTGCGCCTGTTCGGCACCCTTTCCTACAATCTGGCTGCCGGAGGATTTTTCAGCACAGCTTATGTAAGCATCCCGGATCTGAACCATATCAACGGAAACCAGCTTACACTGGCTTCGCCCTATCTGGAGAGCTTTCAGACGGCGCCTTATTATGCTTTTAGTAATAAAGAGCCCCTCTACGGAGAGGCACACCTGGAATGGTATCTGAAAGGATTTCTTACCAACAAAATTCCGCTCTTGCGTCAGTTGCGCTGGTACCTTGTAACCGGAGCCAATGCCTACTACGTCAATGAACATCTGTACCATACAGAAGCCTTTGTGGGCATTGAGAACCTCGGCTTTGATGCCTTTCGGCTACTGCGCCTCGATTTCGTTCAGTCGTGGAACAGCTTAGACCAGCGAGTGTCAGCAATCAGGATAGGCCTGAACACCAGCAGCCTCTTACCGATCAATTTCAGCGATACTGACGGCGAGTGGTAAGCCTATTTGCTGCGATCCCAGTCCTATTCATCTACCGGAAATGTGCGATTTCCGACCGTTCGTTCGGGAATTCCGACCGTTGGTAAGAAAATGAAAGAGCATTCTTTAAAATGAATTAAATTCACTTACGAAGCACAGGCAACCGGCGATTGGGTTTTTAGTTTTGAATTTGACTGTCCCATCCTCAGGTATTTTGCTTGCAACACTGTATCAGCTCCCCGGGTTTCACTATGTGTTGTATGAAGTTTTCTGCCAAAAGAACAAATGCCTATGATGCTTGCTTTACAATCAATTTTGTCTTCAATAACATGTGCTCCCTACCGTAATGTCCTGAGCGATACCACGGGCTTTACCGATGCCGACAGTGCGCAAATTGCTGATCTTGCCCTGCAATGCCCCTTTGTAGGCGGCAGGGGTGTCTATAAAGCCCGTACGCTCTATGCGCTATGGCTGCAGCAAGACTACAACGATATTGATATTTGCAACAACGTGGGCGTGTATAAAGGAGCCAAAGGTTTGTTTGATGAGGAAAATGAAGCACTGAAAAATGTACAGCTCAAAGATTTTGAGCAGAAAGTGATCCTTCATCCCAACCCCACCACAGGTATAGTACAAGTAAGCTATTATTTTGAAAATGGCGCTGAGGGCGTATTGCGGGTATTGGATCTATATGGCAGAACGGTAACAGAACTTCCTTTGGAAGCCGGTAAGACCAAGGCTGTGTTCAACATCTGCAACCATGCATCGGGTATGTACTATTATCATGTATTGGTAAATGGAGAACAAATAAGCTCCGGAAAACTGCTGCTCAATAAGTAAAACTATGAAAACGCTTTTAGTAAAACTGACGCTAATGACCCTGCTACTCACCAGCAGCAGGGTTTTTTCCCAGCAAAAGGAATATGGAGCAAATTGGGTTAATGGCTTAGCATCACCTATTTATAAAACGGAGTTTACGACCAGCGGGACTTTGAACACGCAAATTAATCTTCAGGCAGATTCGCTGACTTTTTTTGGCGGTCATTCCTGCATTAGCGATTCTTTGGGCAATCTGTTGTTGATCAGCAATGGGCTTAGCCTGCTGAATGCACAGGGCAGCTATATAGACGGGGGCTATAAATTGGTTTCCGATCGTTGGTTTGAACGAGCTTCCGGGGGCAACAACAATGCTCAGGGATCTATCCTACTACCCGTAGCCAATAGTCGCTATTGTTTTATATGTGAAATGTACTCTGACTATATGTTGGATAATGAAGGCATGCCGGGGTTTGAAGTTTATTGTGATGAACTATGGTATAGCGTTACGGATATGAAGCTAAATAGCGGTGCCGGCAAAGTGATCAAGCGGAAAATACCTTTGGTAACAGGCGCTAAGATGGCAATAACTGAGATGACCGCCTGCCGGCATGGTGATGGCAAGAGCTGGTGGCTCACCAAGCAAGCCCGCGATACCAACCTGATCTATAAATTTTTGATCACTCAGGATACGGTTTATGGTCCTTACCTGCAAGGTTTTAGTCAGCCACATTTTGGAGTGTTCGACAATGGTGGTCAGTCGGTCTTCAGTAAGGATGGTACCCGCTATGCCACAACAGCGAGGGGGGCATACAAAGTATTTGTAGCCGATTTCAACCGCTGTACCGGCATGATGAGCAATCCTCTGGTTTATGATGTGCCGGCACCTACAATTACCTATCCCAACGGGTTTTCTTTTCAAGACTCCATGACGGAAGGGCTTGCGTTTTCCCCCAATGGGAGGTTTTTGTATGTGGGCAAGTTCGCCGCTATGATGCAGCTCGATTTGCAAGATAATAATCCGCTCACACAATGGGATACCATAGCCCGCCTAGATACTACCTGGGCTGCTTTTGCCCAGTATGCTGCCATCTATTTGGGTCCGGATGATAAAATATACATTGGAAACTGGAATGGGGTAAGCAGCCAGATGAGCATGATCACCAACCCTGATGCCAAAGGTGCAGCCTGTGGCTTTTGTCCCCGTTGTATGCGGTTCCCTGGAAGTACTCCTGTTTTTTCAGGCAATGTAAATGGTCCCCCCAACATCACCAACTACAAGCTCGGCGCTGCCAACCCCATCTGCTGGGCTACTCCGGTGGAGGAGGTAGATAAGCCGGTGGTGCTAAAGGTACATCCCAATCCCACAAGCGGGTGGGTAACCCTAGAATATGAGGCGGGCAACACAGAGGATTTGACACTACAAATCACCGATGTATATAGCAGGCTGGTGTACGAAACGGCGCTGGATGCGGGCAGCACGCAAAAGACCTTTAACCTTTTGGCGCAGCCTTCCGGCGTTTATGGCTACAAAGTGCTGACAAATGGCGTACAACGCGCCACCGGAAAAATTGTATTAGTACGATGAAGACCCGGAATTTCCCCTCTTGAGAGGGGACGTGCGGTGGCCTGGCGCCGGGCAGGGGTGTGTCTTGACAAATAAAATCTCAAAAATGAAGAAGATGATGAGAAAGTGAGCCAATTAGCCAATTCGGCAATGTGGCAATGACGCATACCCCACGCGCGTCATCCTATGTTTGCAAAACGCTGTGTTTAGGATAAATTAGAAGTGATAATCATTGCAGAAGAAAAAGGGTAAAGAACAAGACTGATTTCCGTCATTGGGCTGTAGGAAAGCCTGTTCGCAATGCATGTCCCTTTACCCCCTCTGCTTTTAAGCTTGAACAGTTCATTAGGCAAAAAGCCTGTATGTAGGATTGATAAGCTCTATGCAGAATTTCTTCAGCAACTTTAATTGATCGTCTAAACACAAATTTATGAAATGCGTTAAACATTATGTAGGCATTGACGTGTCCAAATTGAGCTTCGATGTTTGTTTTCAGGAAGGGGATTTGTATAAGCATTATCAGTTCAGTAATGATCCTTCTGGTTTTAAATGTTTGGTTTCTTTATTCAACAGCCCGGCACATTACCATGTAGTCATGGAAGCCAGCGGACCTTACTATCAGAGTATAGCGTTGTACTTATTCGAACAAGGGACGAGTGTTAGTGTGGTAAACCCGCTTGTTATCCGCCGGTTTTGCCAAATGAGACTTAGCCGTGCCAAGACAGATAAAAAGGACGCTAAGATGATAGCGTTATATGGTCAGGCAGAGCAACCATCTCTCTGGGAGCCTGATGCAGAATATGTTTTAGAGCTGAGGCAAATGCAGGCTGCATTAGAAGGATATACAAAAAGCAAGACAGCAATGGAGCGGCAGAAAGAGGCGTTCACGCATAGTTCTTCAACAAGCAAAGATGTATTGAGGTCTCTAAATAAAACAATAGGCAACATAAAAAAAGAGATAGACATACTAGAGGCAAAAATGGAACAACTGGCACAGAAGTACCATGGAGATCAGTTTAAAAATCTACAATCTATACCTGGTATTGGCAAGAAAACAGCCCTGCAGCTTATTGTGGCAACCGGAGCATTTAAAAAGTTTTCCAGCGCCAAACAGCTGAGCGCATACTTTGGGTTAAGCCCAAGAATATTTGAGTCTGGGACCTCTGTAAAAGGGAAAGCCCGAATCACAAAAATGGGTATGAGCAGAATAAGGGCTATGCTTTATATGTGCTCCTGGACAGCCAAAAAATGTAACAAAGCATGTAAAGAACTTTATGATAGACTGGTGACGAAAGGGAAATCAAAACGACTTGCCTTAGTAGCTGTAGCCAATAAATTGATCAAACAAGCTTTTGCCATTGCAACCAAAGAAACAACCTATCAAACAACCTGAATTTTTTTGGTTTTAAACACAGTTCATTGCGAGGAGGGAGGTACGACCGACGAAGCAATCTGACAGCCTTCTGGTATTTATTTCTACAAGGTGCTGGCAAACGGCTTACAACGCGCCACCGGAAAAATTGTACTCACGCAACGATGAAAAGCAATAGGCTTGCATATACGGGTCCTGGTCTGCGTTTACCCATACGGAATACATAAAAAAATGACTGCCAAGCTGCAGTCATTTTTTGTTTTTGCGTAGTCCGACCTGGATTCGAACCAAGACTAACTGAACCAAAATCAGTTGTGCTACCTTTACACCATCGGACTATCCGTCTTGCGGGTTGCAAATGTAAGTTCCGATTTTAAAAAGCCAAAATCTTTGTCACAAATTTATTTTGACGATAGGAGAGATTCTATTCCATACCGCTGCAAAAAATCTTTACCGGAAAGTTGCTTTAACCTTTTAGAATCGTGTTTTTCGAGTAGGTTTGTATCCGCTTTGTGTCCTGTTAATTTCTACTAAACATGTCGTCTCCGGCGAGTTCCCGCCAGTTCATCATCCGCTTCATTTTTATCGGTGTTGCCCTCGTAATACTGATCAGGCTGCTGTTTCTGCAGCTTTTTGAGGATAAGTATAAGGTGATGGCGAACGATATTGCCATTTTTCGCAAAGTAGTCTATCCGCCGCGCGGCGTGATCATTGATCGTAAGGGCAGAACCATGTGCTTTAATGAAGTGGTTTACGATCTTATGGTCACACCCACCAAGGTCTCGCACAACCTCGACACGATGGCCTTGTGCAGTGCCCTGGATATGGACCGCGAGACTTTTGAAAAAACTCTGCTGAAAACCCGCATCCGTAACGGAAATATGCGGCAAAGTGTTTTTATCGAACAGCTATCGGCTGCACAAACGGCCAGATTTAAAGAGAACATGTTTTTGTTCGATGGCTTCGAGTTACTGGAGCGTTCTATCCGGTCTTATCCCAATGGCAGCGCAGGCATCTTTCTCGGCTATATCGGCGAAGTGTCTCCGAGAATGCTGGATAAAGAAAGGTATCGCTCGTACCGGCAGGGCGACTATGTGGGTATGAATGGCCTGGAATCGAGCTATGAAGAAGTGCTGCGCGGCCAGAGAGGAGTTTATTACTTTGAGCGCGACAACTTCAACCGTCCTCGCGAATCCTACAAACAAGGCGCTCTCGATACTCCTGCCCTTGCGGGCAAAACCCTGCAGCTCTATGTGGACGCCCAATTGCAGGAATATGCTGAAAAGCTTATGGTCAATAAGATCGGCAGTGTGGTGGCTATAGACCCGTCCACGGGCGGCATTCTTTCGCTTGTAAGCAGTCCGAGCTTCGATCCCAACCTGCTCAAAGGGCGGGAACGGACCCGGAACTTTTCGATGCTTTTTTCTGACGCCCGGCATCCTTTGTTCAACCGGGCCACTCAGGCCGCCTACAATCCCGGTTCTACCATGAAGCCCATGACGGGCCTTGTGGCGCTCGATGTAGGCGCCATTACACCTTCCTTTGGCTATCCTTGCTTTGGCGGATACTATGCCTGTGGACGGCGTATTGCCTGCACCCACAATGGTGGCGGTCACGCGGCCAATCTAAGGCTGGCGCTGGCTAATTCCTGCAATGCGTATTTCGTGCACATCTTCAGGCTTGTAGAGGATGCAAAGCGCTATGGCGGTGTAAAGAAAGGGTTAGAAGCCTGGGCGCAGTATATGTATAACTTCGGGTTCGGGCATCCTACCGGTGTGGATATTCCCTATGAGGGAAAAGGCTTCGTACCCGACTCATCCTGGTATAACGATCGCTACAACGGAAGCTGGAACTCCTGTACCAATCTGTTTGTGGGCATGGGGCAGGGTGAAATTGCACTTACGCCGCTGCAACTGGCCAACGCCATGTGTATCATTGCCAACAAAGGCTACTACTACACACCGCATTTTGTACGGGCCATCGACAATGATCCGAACGATACTTTGCTCAGCCGGTTCAGGGTGCGGCATAAGCCACTTCCCAATACTCCCGATACGGTGTTCACCATCATCGGCAAGGGTATGCAGGATGTAGTGGAACATGGTACCGGCCGGGTGGCGCAACTCCCCGGTATTGAGATATGTGCCAAGACCGGTACCGTAGAAAATAAAGCGGTGGTCCACGGACAGGCGATGAAGATGAAAGACCATTCGGTATTCGTTGCTTTTGCCCCCCGGGTCAACCCAAAGATTGCCATTGCTGTAGTGGTGGAAAATGCGGGTTTTGGTGCTACATGGGCCGGACCGGTGGCAAGCCTGATGATTGAAAAATACCTTACCGACAGCATAGCCACCAATCGCAGGCATCTTGAAGATCGTTTGTATAATGCCAAACTGATCAACCCATATATCTATGCCATAGACTCTGCACAAAAGAGAAAGGATGCAGAGCGCTGGGAACTGAAGATGGAAAGGAAAAGAATAGCAGACAGCACACAGCGTGCCCGCGACTCTGTACTGCTGCGCCGATGGTTTGAAAATCGACTGGGCAGACCCCTCCCCAAAATTTTAAAGCCCCGTTAAGCAGACAATGAGCAACGAGAAAAAATCTATTTTCAGCCGGGTGGATGCCGTAACGTTTCTGCTCTACCTGCTTCTGGTAGCCATAGGGTTGCTGGCTGTTTTTTCGGTGGTGCATCGCAGCACCGATCCCACCATCTTTATGATGGGAAAAGACTACATGAAGCAGTTTACCTTCTTAGGGATTTCCCTTTTTGTGGGGATCATTATCCTTTGGACGGACAGCAAATTTTTTTCGAGTTTTGCATTTCTGTTTTACACCATTGGCATTGCCTTGCTCATCATCACCATATTTGCCGGGCAGGATGTGAAAGGTTCTCACTCCTGGCTGGGGGTGGGTGGGGCACGTTTTCAGCCGGGGGAAGTTTGTAAGATCTTCACGGCGCTGGCCCTTGCCAAATTCCTTTCTTTGCCGGAGACGGACTTTCGCTCGCTGAAACACAGGCTGGTGGGCGTAGCTATCGCTCTGGTGCCGGCGGCCATCATCATTTTGCAGGACGAGACCGGGCTGGCCCTTGTGTACTTTTCTTTTTTCCTGGTGATGTATCGCGAGGGGCTTCCCAATATTGTTCTTATCGTTGGCTTTTCGGGTGTGGCCCTCACCCTTGCCTCGCTGCTTGTTGACCGGCTGGTTCTCTTTTTCATACTCACCGGTCTGGGCGTGCTGGGGGGAATACTGCTGCGTAATGCCATCAAAAGAAATGTGGTCATCCTTTTTCTGATCATAGGCGTGTGGGGCGTAGGGGTCGGCTTTTCACAGTTTCTGGTTCCGTTCACGTTCAAACACGTACTAAAGGGTTACCAGATAGATCGTATTTATTCCATGCTCGGGCGCGATGTGCCGGAAGACTATATCAGCGCCTCTTATTCCGATGAAGATATTAAGAAGAAAAAGGAGAACGCCTCGGACTATAATGTTACGCAGTCTAAGATAGCCATCGGCTCGGGCGGACTTTGGGGTAAGGGCTTTCTCAACGGCACCTCCACCAAAAACGATTTTGTGCCGGAGCAGAATACTGACTTTATTTTCTGTGCCGTAGGCGAACAATTTGGTTTCGTTGGCAGTGCTGTTCTGGTACTCGTGTATGTTTTTCTCATCCTAAGGATACTCTTTCTTGCAGAACGTCAGCGGTCCGATTTCAGCCGGGTATATGCTTATTGCGTTGCGTCTATTTTGTTTTTTCACTTTGCCATCAATATCTCCATGACTATAGGCCTGGCGCCCGTTATCGGCATCACATTGCCTTTGCTTAGCTATGGCGGATCTTCACTGCTTTCGTTCAGTGTGCTCATTTTCATTCTGCTGCGGCTCGATGTGGATCGTCAGGTGATGATACGCTAAATTTGCGGGCGTATGGCAAGGATATATCCGCTTTCGGAAGGTGTTTTTACGATAGGACATGACAAGATTTTTGTGCCTTTCGATGAGGCCGAACATGAGCTGAACGACCGGCCTGTAGGGTCTTTACTGGTGGAAGTGCAACCTTTTCTGGTCGCTACCGCAAACGATCTGCTGGTCTTCGACACCGGACTTGGATTCCGGGAGAAAGACGGCACGCTTCAGCTCCATCACAATATTCGTTTGTGTGGCTACGAACCTGCGCAGGTTACCAAAGTGCTGTTGTCGCATCTGCACAAAGACCATGCTGGCGGGGTTACTTACAAGAGCGATGCAGGGATCATTCAGCCCACCTTTCCCAATGCCACCTACTACATTTATCGCGATGAGGCCGATCAGGCATTGCGGCAAGGCGCTCCCTCTTATGTGCCGGAAGAACTTGAACCCCTGTTCTCCTCGGGGCAGGTAAGTTGGCTTGAAGGGAAGGAAGGTCATATCGGCGACCATATTCATTTCATGCACTCCGGCGGACATTGCCCGGGTCATATTGTATTCCTGTGTGAGGACGGCAAGGAGAAAATCTTTTTTGGAGGCGATGAAGCTCCTCAGCTCAAGCAGTTAAAGATGAAGTATGTAGCCAAGTATGACTTTGACGGACAAAAGGCCATGGAACTACGTGCACAATATGCCCGAAGGGGCAGGGATGAGGGCTGGGAGTTTCTTTTTTACCATGATGTGGCAAAGCCCTTTGGTAAATTGTAACAACAGCTATCGTCTGCTTCGCCGCTCCCTCAGTTTCTGAATCAGTAATTGTCTGAATTCCCTTTCCGCTACATACAGCTCGTTAAGTTGCTTTGCAGAGATCACTTTTAGAAATGATTCCTGATAACGGCGTTTCAGCAGGATCAGTTGTTCCTGATAGTCGAGGTTGTCTTCAATATTCCTTCGGGCATCCTGCTCCGAAAGGTGTTCGGTTCCTTTTTTATACTGCTGCATAAATCGCCGCCGCAGCGCCTTCAGGTCTTCTTCGTATTGTTGGTACACCGGCCAGAATTTTTCGGCCTGTCCGGCACTCAGCTTGAGCTTATCCGTTATAAAGGTTACTTTAAGGGCATGTATCCTTTCCTGTCTGCGCTCCTGTGCCAGAGCCACGGTATGCATGAGCAGTATCATGATCAAGAGAAGAAGAGGAGCCTTTTTTAGTTTGCACATTTTCTAAATGTTTTTTATTGCCAGCCGGTGTCATCAAGGTATTGAGTTATTTCTTCTTCGGTAAGCGGTACTTGCAGCTTTACCGGATCACCGGCTAATATTTTTTCTGTATTCAGGTCGGAAGATGTCTGTATGACGTAGGCACTCAGACTGGCATCGGGAACGGAGGCCAGCCTGCTGTCGAAGCTCCTGTTTACTAATGCAGACCGGTAAACCCACCCACCGAGCAACAACAGAAATATTGCAGCAGCAGCACGTACGGGCAGCCACCAGTTTTTTGTGATCACAATTGTTTTCGACTTGTTCTCCTTTCTCCCGTCGATTTTGGCAAGTACCTCCCGGGGTAATTGGTCGAAATATCCTTCGGGCACAGCAAATGCTGCTTCCTGATTCTTTGCCTGGGGTAATGAGGCTTCGGTCACCCGCGTGTGCATTGCCGCTTCAAAGCCTGCAAAGTAATCTGCGGGTATGTCAAAAGGCATTTTCCTCGAAAAGGCCTCCAGAGGACTTCCCAGGGCACGCAGTTCATCGGATATTGTGTAGTCCTGCTTCATAATTCATTGACTCAACAATCGAATAAAAGTTTAAAGGTTCAACAGGTAATGTTCCACTTTTTTAACAGCATGATGGTAAGAGGCTTTCAACGCACCTTCCGACGTTTCCAGCACCGAGGCCATCTGTTCGTAAGGCATCTCGTCGTAATACCGGAGCGTAAAGACCACTCTTTGTTTTTCCGGCAGGCTTTGAATGGCTTTTTGCAGTTTCCACTCCAGTTTGTTGGCATCAAAGCCTTTTTGTGCCTCCAGCCGCGCCGCTACAGGATTTTCATCATCGCTCAGCGAGACGCTCGCCCGTTTTTTTTGCTGCTCTATCCAGGTGAGGGACTCGTTGGTGGCAATCCTGTAGAGCCAGGTGTAAAGATTGGCCTGTTCTCTGAAGTCGGCAAGGCTTTTCCAGACCTTTAAAAATACGTTCTGCAAAATGTCGTTGGTATCTTCGTGCTCCACCACCAGCCGGCGTATGTGCCAGTACAGTCGTTCCTGATACTGTTTCATAAGCTGTGTGAAGGCTTGTTCCTTCGTTTGCTCCTGCCGAAAAGATGCGAGCAGCACATGGTCGGGAACGGAAACTGCAGTTGATGGCTTCATAACAAAACAGCATTTTTGACGGAAGTTGCGTGCAAAAGTTTAATGGACAGGCGCAAAATACTTTCCTCCCTTAGTTTTGCAGTTTTCGTGCTGGGCTTTGTTAAGTAAAATTGAATAATAGAATTGATGAAATCATACAATGAGCTGAGGATCGTTTTTTTAGGAACTCCGGAATTTGCAGTGGCCTGTCTTGATGCCCTCGTGGCCGCTGGTGCAAACATTGTGGCCGTAGTCACCGCGCCCGATAAACCGGCAGGCCGTGGTATGCAGTTGCAGGCGTCTGCGGTAAAAAGGTATGCTATGGAAAAAGGGTTTCCCATATTGCAACCCGAGCGACTAAAGCAGCCCGAATTTCTGGAAACCTTACGCAGCTTTCAGGCCGATCTACAGGTCGTTGTTGCCTTCAGGATGCTGCCTGAGCTGGTCTGGAATATGCCGCCAATGGGAACGATCAATGTTCATGCTTCATTGTTGCCTCAGTACCGTGGCGCTGCCCCGATCAATCGCGCTATCATGAACGGTGAAAGGGAAACCGGCGTGACCACCTTTCGGTTAAAGCATGAAATAGATACCGGCGATATTTTACTGCAGCAAAGTGTACCTATAGCCCCAACAGACAATGCCGGTACGCTGCACGACAAGCTTATGTATGCCGGAGCCGAACTGCTGGTGACGACGGTAAAAGGATTGGCCGAGGGCACCCTTCAGGAACAGCCCCAAAAGGTAACCGAAGCTTCTGCGTTGAAGCATGCTCCTAAGATTTTTAAGGAAGATACACGCATTGACTGGCAGCAATCCACCATGGTTGTCTGCAACCATATTCGCGGTTTGTCCCCTTATCCCGCTGCCTATACCCTGTTGCAGGGAAAACAACTTAAGGTCTTTGCCGCACATGGGGTGACCGATGCCACTACAGCCTCGCCTGGCATGGTCGATACAGATCACAAAACCTTTCTTCGCATGGCTGCAAGCGACGGCTGGGTTTATCTCGATGAAATACAACTGGAAGGAAAGAAAAGAATGTTGGTAACGGAGTTTCTCAAAGGTTTTCGCCAGGTGTAGCACCTTGGTTGCTCAGGAAATAAAGTACCGCCAGCTCGTAGCCCAGAAGGCCCAGCCCGCTGATGCTTCCCACGCACTTACCGGATATATAGGATGTCTTACGGTAGTCCTCGCGGGCCAGTACATTGGATATATGCACTTCTACTGCAGGAAGGGCTATGGCCGCCAGCGCATCGGCCAGGGCAATGCTGGTATGGGTATATGCGCCGGCATTGAGAATGATGCCGTTTACCCTGCCGCGACATTGCTGCAGATAATTGATTAGTTCGCCCTCCACATTGCTCTGGTAGAATGAAAATTCAATCTGCGCATATTTTTCACGCAGACTTTGCAGATAATCATTGAGCGATTGTGTGCCGTATATCTCCGGTTCGCGGAGGCCCACGAGATTGAGGTTAGGACCGTTGACGACAGCAAGAGAAAGCATAGGCGTGTAATTTTTTCCAGCAAGATAAGCGATAACCCATTAACGAAGCCTTCGGTGGAGGCATTGTCGCAGGGGCTTTTCCGCCTGCCGCCAGAATGCAATGACCATTTTTGAATGTTGTCTTTTATTCTGGATTCCCCGTCTTTTACTCGCTTGTTCTAAAGTGAACTGGCTAGTGTGTCATAATAAAAGCGATTAGTCTTTTCATTAAAGATGGATAGCCTCGCCCAATGCCACTTCGATTGCGTCTTTTACGCTTTCGCTCATGGTTGGGTGCGGGTGGATGCTGTCGAGTACTTCCTGCCAGGTGGTTTCCAGCTTGCGGGCAGTCACAGTTTGGGCTATGATTTCTGTTACGTTGGCACCAATCATGTGTGTACCGAGCCATTCGCCATACTTAGCATCGAAGATCACTTTTACAAAGCCTTCCATGGCACCGGCGGCGCTTGCCTTGCCCGATGCTGAGAACGGAAACTTGCCGACTTTAAGCTCGTAACCCGCTTCCTTTGCCTGCTTTTCCGTAAGTCCTACAGAGGCAATTTCAGGAGAGCAATAGGTACAACCCGGAACATTGCCATAGTCAAGCGGCTCTGGTTTGTGATGGTACTTTCCTTCCTTGTTGGCAATAGCTTCCAGGCAAATGATCGCTTCCTTGGAGGCTACGTGCGCCAATGCCTGTCCCGGTGTGGCATCGCCAATAGCATACACGCCATCTACGTTTGTTTTATAGTAGGCATCTACCACTATCTTTCCTTTGTCTGTCTTTACGCCGAGGGTTTCCAGTCCTATATTTTCTATATTGGCAACCACGCCCACAGCGCTCAGTACCACATCAGCTTCCAGAGTCACTTCGCCGTTTTGGGTTTTCACGGTGGCTTTAACACCATTTCCGCTGCCTTCCACTTTTTCTACTGAAGCATTGGACATGATCTCGATGCCTTTCTTCTTGTAGATCTTTTCCAGTTCTTTTGAAATATCCTCATCTTCTACCGGCACAATGCGCGGCATAAACTCAACGATGGTCACCTTAGTGCCCATGCTATGATAGAAGTAAGCAAACTCAACGCCTATTGCACCGCTTCCCACCACGATCATGGATTTGGGTTGCTGCGGCAATACCATAGCTTCACGATAGCCAATTACCTTTTTGCCATCAATAGGGAGATTAGGCAACTGACGCGCACGTCCGCCGGTAGCCAGCACAATATGCTTTGCCTGATAGGCGGTAGTCTTGCCGTCGGCGCCGGTCACTTCTACTTCTTTTTTGGCGTTCAGTTTTCCAAAACCGTTGATCACATCGATCTTGTTTTTACGCATCAGGAACTGTATGCCCTTACTCATTTTATCAGCCACCCCGCGGCTGCGTTTTACCACGGCCGGAAAATCGGCTTTGGCACCGGTCACTTCAATACCATAGTCTTTGGAGTGATTCATGTATTCCATTACCTGCGCACTTTTCAACAAGGCCTTGGTAGGAATGCAACCCCAGTTGAGACAGATGCCGCCAAGGCTCTCGCGCTCTACGATTGCTGTTTTAAAACCTAATTGTGAAGAACGGATCGCAGCAACATATCCGCCGGGACCACTGCCAATAACGATAACGTCGTATGCCATAGAAACGGAAATTATTTTTTGAGTTAAATGTGCTTAAAGAGCGGACAAATGTAGCGCAAATATTTTAGTTGGGCGATTGAGTTTCAGAGGGCAGCACCCCCTCTTTTAAGCGGGCAGACCTGATGGAATAAAACAACAGACGGACTGAATTTCAGCCCGCCTGGTTGTATCGGAACCTACGGATGATGGACTACAATCGTATCATCCTTGTTTTATCCTAACCCATTTCAGGGGTAAATGGTTCAGGCTTGTGTTTGCTGCAGATGTCCGTCGGACGCTGCTTTGCGGTGATGGGGTTTGTGGTGTCCGAGATAAGATGGTGCAAATGATTTGACCTGATGATCTTCTGAGGGCGTTTCGTTCGAGCTCTGACGTTGGCGCCATCTGCGATAAAGCAGCATAGCAGGGTAGGCGAGCAAGGCTGCTGCGCCGACTACAATACCCGATATCATCAGCATTCGGCGTTGATCATCCGTAAGGCTTTTCCCACGAAGTTTATCCAGGCTTAGATTTTTCATATTCAGTTCCATAGTTTAATTTTTTTCGACTTTAAAAGCGTTAATAAAACCAGACCAGCAGGGCGAAATGCCTGTTAATAGATGCAAAAAAACCGGACAGGGGGTGTCCGGTCGAATGGCTAAAATGAAAAAGACCATAGGTGCGCTATGGTCTTAAAAAAGATAAATGCTGTACGCTTTACCGTGTTTTTCCGCGCTGCATCGCCAGGGCAAAAACAATGAAATGAGCTATGGAAAAAGCTATGGAAAAATAGAACAACGCCTGATCATCAGCGTCGGGGCTGATGTGATGCGCCCAGGCAACAGCCAATAATAGCAGAGTCATCACAATGCCGGTGATCGAAACTGTTTTATAGCTTTTTTGGGTAAATACGCCCTTGTTAAGATGGCTGTTTTTCATACCATAGAACAGGTACATGTCAAACCCGATCATCATCCATACGATCAACCTTATCCAGGTGTCGAGCGGAAGAAACACCATCATAAACAGGCAGGTGGCTATGCCAAGAATGGGTACTAACGGCACGAGCGGGGTTCTGAATGCCCTCGGTGCATCGGGCATTTTTGCACGCATCACGATCACACCAATACATACCAGAATGAAGGCAAACAAAGTGCCGATACTTGTCATTTCGCCTACGATACGTGCGGGCACGAAAGCGGCAAAAAGGCTTACGAAAAGCATGAACAGCATATTGTTTTTTGCCGGCGTACGGAACCCGGGGTGTATTTCAGAAAATACTTTTGGGATCAATCCATCGCGACTCATGCTGAAAAACACACGAGATTGGCCCATGAGCATCACCAATATCACCGAGGCGTAGCCTGCAAGAATGGCAATAATGATCGCTTTATTGAGCCATGGAAAATCAGGAATGATAGTACCATCGGCTCCCATTTTGCCCATATGGTCCACGGCCACCGCCACAGGTGCAATACCATCCTTTCCTCGGAATGATTCAAAATTGGCAACACCGGTCATGACGTGCGCAAACAGAATGTAAAGCACCGTGCAGATGAGGAGGGAAACCAATATGCCGATGGGCATATCACGCCGCGGGTTCTTGGCTTCCTGTGCAGCCGTGGAAACAGCATCGAAACCGATATAAGCGAAAAACACGATGGCCGCGGCCCGAATCACTCCGCTAAAGCCAAACTCGCCGAATACTCCGGCATTGGGTGGCACATAAGGTGTATAGTTTTCCGGACGAATATAACTCCAGCCTAACGCGATGAAGATAAGTACCACGGCTACTTTCAGGGTTACTATGAGCCCGTTCACCAGGGCTGATTCTTTGGTGCCTTTCATCAAAACCAAGGACATGACCATTACGATAAACACGGCGGGAATATTGATGATACCACCATCGAAGGGTGAAGAGGTCCATGCCGGACTGATATGAATATTGTAGTAGTCGAGAAATTTTACCAGATACCTCGACCAGCTAATGGACACCGTGGCGGCTCCAACCGCATATTCCAGCACAAGGTCCCAGCCAATGATCCATGCAATAAACTCACCCATAGTGGCAAAGGAGTAGGTGTAGGCACTGCCCGCCACCGGGATCATGGAAGCAAACTCCGCATAGCAAAGCCCGGCAAAAGCGCAACCCACAGCCGCCACGATAAAGGAGATGGTGATTGCTGGCCCGGCATTGTTGGCCGCAGCAAGGCCCGTGATGGAAAACAAACCTGCTCCGATGATTGCCCCAATGCCCAGTGCCACTAATGCCGGCGCAGTTAACGTTTTTTTCAAACCCTTTTCAGATTCACTCGCCTCTGCCAGCAACTGATTCAGTGGCTTTCTTATAAACAGACCCATAGTAGTTCGGATAAAAAATGATGGCTAAACCTAAACATAAAATGCCGTTTGTACAAACTGCAATGCCAATGGCGTCACCGGGTCTCAAACGTTACAGAAAAGAAAATCTTCCCGTTACAGTAGGTTCCATCCTGCATTTTGCCGTAGGTTTGACGCATGGTGCGGACTTATTATTTCCGGCTGAACCTTTTGGCTCTTTTTTTTGTGTTGTTTAGCTCCTATGCCTGTGCCCAGCCCGTGCTGCCCGATGTACAGGCCATAACTCAGGAAGGTGTAAATGTGATCTCATGGACTTGTCAATACGATAAATTGAAGACCATTGCGGTGCAGCGCAGCAGCGACAGCGTGTATAATTTTGCAACAATAGGTTTTGTAAAAGATTTGAAAAAAGGCGTGCAGGCTTTTATTGACGGGCATCCTAATCCCGGGGTCAACTGGTATCGCCTCTACATTGTCTTCAGCTCCGACCTTACCTGGTACAGCAATCGGGTAAAGTTGTTTGTAGATAGTGCACAATTGATGCAGAAGCGGGTATTGCCTCCCAACGACTCCTTACAAAAAATGGTGAACACACTGAAGCTGGAGGCCGGTGAGGCGCCAGACCCTTCAGATATCAACGCCTTTACCTACATACGGTCGCAGTACGTCTTCACCAATCCGTTCACGGGTCACATCAATGTAGAACTGCCGGACAGTACCGATAAAAAATCGGTTTTTTCACTGGTGTTCTTTGATACAAAGAATAAAGAAGTGCTCCACCTTCCACGGATTGTGGAACATGCCTTTATTATAGACCGGCGCAATTTTCAGCGCAGGGGAATCTATAAGTTTGAAATGAAGAAAAACAAGGACTTGCTGGAGACCGGTTACATCACGATTTATTAAAAGGCCGCCTGGATTTATAGCCGGTATTGCACACCAAGTGCAAAGAAAATATTGTACATGTTGAAGGCGACACCCTTAAAGCCCGAAGGAAAGAGCGGTTGCAGACCCCATTGCAGATTGCCGCTGAGGGAAAATTTCTTATAAACTTTTTTGGCAACGGCGAGGTCGATCCCAAAGTCGAATTTTCTTTGCTCGTCATCGAAATTGAAGGAAGCCTCGTCAATCGTAATTTTTTCACCCAGAGAATTGCCTCTGCGCAGGTAGCCATCACTCACCGTTCCACTAAAGGATGGACGGAGTAAAAAACCAAGGTATAAGCCCGCACGCAAGCGCCAGTTGTCGCCCGCCGTGTATGCTATTCCTAAGGGGAGGTTCAGATAGATATTGCGACAGGTCGTCTTGTTATTTCCGGTAAAATCGCCTTCTATTTCTGCACTATCTACTTTGATGAGCGTGTGCAGGTAGGCCACGCTGTCGGTGACCTCCATGCCTTTCCACGAAAGGCCCAAGCCCGCGTACACCTGCCAGCGACCTTTCAGCGGCAGGTTTGCTTCGTAGCCCACCACTGGCGAAAACAAAGACGAGTAGTGCTGTACTTTGCGGATGTTGCCAGGAAAAGACAGGGGCGTGGCTGCTCCGGTGTTGAAAGCCAGGTGGAAGTAGTGGCTGATGTGGGGCTGTGCAACGCCCTTGCCTCCGGTTTCCTGCGCCTTAATCATATAGGGTAGCGACAACAGGGCTAATATACCAAACCACTTGCTCAGGTTGCGTGTCATTGGGCTACAATATTTAGACTGTCCACAATGAGCTTGCTGCCAATAGCCCCGCGGTAAAGATCGCCCTCGCTGCTGGATGAAGCTACGATAGCCAGCATCAGGTTGGCCGTCGATGAATCCCAGCCGGGTTTGTAGATAAAGGGAATGTCGAAACGGGTGAAGTTTGCCCGGGCGGTGCCATCCGTCAGCTTTGCCGTGGCAATGATCTTCTCCGAGTTGTTGATATTCTTACCGTTCAGCCGCTCAGGACCCTGAAAGAGAACAGCATAAATAGCGCACTGATCCGTCTTTCCGGCCACGGGGTTCTGGTTTTCGTCCTGAAAAACCGTTCCCGGCGCGTATTTGTAATAGCCGGTGAACCGGAGGGGCAATCCTACATACGGCTGACCAAATTCGGTTGCCGCCAGCGGATCGGAGAGCACCACGCCGGTGTTGAAGTTGCCGACAAACATAGAGCCGGCATAGAGATATACATGGATAAAAGCCGACAAAGCCGTGCCGGGGATCGTGACGAGCTCTGCAGCTTTGGTGCCAAGGTACCCATCGTTAGTAGCTCGTGTGGGGTAGGCGTCGCTTTGCTTAGGTACCCCCGAAAGCGCAACGCCGGCATTGCCCGAACTCCAGAGCGTAAGGCTGTCATTCTCTACCGGATACTCATATTTGTCGGACGGGTTTTGCTTCCACTGCTCAAAGTTGAAGGTCCAGAGTCCTGCGCTGGATACTTCTACGGTGTAGGTCTTGTTGTTGCTGCCATTTTCAGCGGTCACGGTATATTGTTGTTTGCCTTCACCGGGCTTTATCAGCGTGCCGGAAGGTGGATATAAAGTTGCGCCGGGCGATACAGAAATGACCGGAGCTACACCTTTTGCATAAGCCTCACGGGTGAGATATAATTTTATTTTCCGGTTGGTCTGGTCGATGACGGTATTGCCTGTAAGAAGTGATTCGTCAATACTAAACTGCTCAATATCGGCTTCCGGATTCAGGGGTGCATTTTTGATGCAGCCCAGGGACAGCGACAGCAGCAATACGATGGCATACCAGCGGCTTTTCATTGTTCCAAACGGTATTTATCCGAAAAGTAACCAATCCTATTGTGTATTCAAAGCATCCGTTTTTATCGCCCGAACTTTGATTTCCTAACCCTAAGCAGTATTTTTCAAAGCAAATCCTTCGTTATGGAACCGTCGGTTACTCCGGTCGCTAATCTTCGGGAACACAATATTTTTTCCCTGAATTTTCTGAATGTCTATCTTCTGATGTTGGAGGGCGAGATGCTGCCGGGCTACAAAGCGCCTGCGCTGATCAACCGTATGGATGTGCGTCTTTTGCTCAACAAGCTCGAGGCCATTGCTGAACATCAGGCCCCGGAGTTGAATGAAAAGGAGCAAAAAACGCTGCTGGCCAGCTATAGCCTTATGAACAAGCTGCTGGCCTGCGAGCATGCTGAATATTTGAGCGGAATGATCACCCAGCAAATGCCGGAAGGCCACGCGCTGAAAAGCAATCCTGTATTTCGCCAGACCATGCATGCCAACAATGAGTGGCTGATGAATTTTCAGATGGCCGACGAAGCACGGGCGATTACGGGCCTCAGAGAGTGGATCGATCAGTTGCAGTCATCCGTCCTTTACTGATCTCCCCCGCGAGATAGGGGAATGTTGAGGTTGGGCAGACAATACTTCTTCCGCCTCAGCTTCAGTCATATGAAAGACCTCTACCAGGTAGAACAATTCTTCGCAAGGATCGAGGCGTTCCTGCTGTTCCACTTTCCTGATCACCTCCATAAGGTCTAAACGTCTCTTCCTGCAGTCCATAGCGGTTTTCTACCGGTGTATAAAACCTGTGCCGGGTCATGGTCCGGTTTGCCTTCCGTGCTATCGCAGCTCCAGCAGAGCAATGTTTTCTATATGGTGCGTATGCGGAAACATATCCACGGGTTGCAGTGCTTTGATCTGGTATTGCTCATCGAGCAACTGAAGGTCGCGGGCCTGCGTGGCAGGATTGCAACTTACATATACCAGTTTTGGCGCCCGGAGCTTCAGAATCTGCTGAACCAGTTTTTCATGCATACCCGCTCTTGGCGGATCGGTGATGATCACATCGGGGCGGCCGTGCTGCGCAAAAAACTCGTCGGTGCAGACTGAGGCTACATCGCCGGCAAAAAACGAACAGTGCTGCAGATCGTTCATGGCTGCATTGACTCGCGCGTCTTTCACTGCATCTTCAACCACTTCAATACCGATCACTTTTTTTGCAGCCTTAGAACAGAAGATGCCGATGCTTCCCGTTCCGCAGTAGAGGTCGTATAATATTTCCTGACCGCTAAGCCCTGCCAGGGCCCGGGTTTGGGCATACAATCTCTCTGCCTGTGCGGTGTTGGTTTGAAAAAAAGATTTTGGAGAAATTTTAAAGCGGAAGTCTTCCAGCTTTTCTTCGATATAGCCTTTGCCGCGATAAGTATGCACCTCCAGATCGTGTATGCTGTCATTCAGCTTGGGGTTGATGGTGTAGTGCAGGCTGGTGATGCCGGGTGCGTTTTCGAAAATATGATCGAGCAATGCTTCGCGGATTTTTTTATCCTCATGGTGGATCACGAGGTTGATCAGCACTTCGCCGGTGCGTGCCACGCGGATCACCACATTGCGCAGCCATCCGTTTTGCGCCCGGTAATCATAGTAGGGCAGTTGATGGGCCTGAGTGTACTGCCGCAGCACGTTGAGCAAAATAGTGGTGGGCTCCGGCTGCAGATAGCAAGTGTGTATGGGCACCACTTTGTCGAACATGCCGGGGGCGTGAAAACCCAGAGCCGCTTCTTTTTCAATAGGAGCGCCACCCGCGTTTGCTATTTCTTCGTTGGTAAGGTACCGGGTGGTAGAAAAAGTAAATTCCAGTTTGTTTCGGTAATACCGCTGCTCTTCACTTCCGATGATGGGCTGCAGCGGTGGCAGCGCCACGTGGCCGATACGCTGCAACTGATCCTGCACCTGCTGTTGCTTGTAGCGCAACTGGTCTTCGTAGGGAAGCATTTGCCATTTGCAGCCGCCGCAGAGTCCAAAATGGGGGCAGAAAGGCTCGATTCTTTGCGGTGAAGGCTTCAGTAATGAGGTCACCTTACCTTCAGCCCAGCTCTTTTTCTCCTTTACGATGCGCACATTCACCACATCGCCGGGTATCGCGTTTTCAACGAAGAGCACTTTTCCGTCTTCGAGATGGGCGATGCTTTTGCCTTCGGCTGCATAGGATTCGATAGTTATATTGTGGACAGGTTGCTTTTTTTTGCGCGACAAATTCCTTCAATTTAAATGTTAAATGAGCGCAAAATTACTACGTTCGCTTTAGGATACACTGTGCAGAACCGCTATTTTTACAAATCCCAACATGTAAGGCTCCGGGGCCGTCTCTATTGCGGAATTCAAAAATTACCACTCGATTTTTTTATGAAAGGACTTAAACTCTTTGCATTGTTATTGCTCACCGGCATAGCACAGAGTGCTTTTGCCAAAGATGGATATAAAATACAGGTCTCCATCAAAGGCACCGGCGATTCTATGATTTATCTGGCTCACTACTATGGTAAGCCGCTTCCCACGATCTACAAAACGGATTCTGCAAGAATTGACAAAAAGGGGTTTGCCATTCTGCAGTCGAAAGAAAAGACGCTCGGGGGTATCTACATGCTGTTGCTGTCGGACAAGAAAACCTACACCGAATTTCTGCTCAATAACGGCGACGATTTCAGTATGAGCTTCGATGTGGCACGCTTGCCAGACGATGTACGGTTTAAGAATTCGCCCGAAAATGAAAATTTTAAAGAGTATATCTCCTTTCTGAAAGGATTTTCTGAACGGCAGCAAAATCTTAATAACGATATGACCGCCGCGAAAACCGCTGCAGATAGTACCCGTGTAAGGGATAAGATGGTGGCGGCTTCGAAGGAGTTAATTAACTATCGCCGCGGTTATGCCCGGCAGCATCCCAACAGCCTGCTCGCCGCTATTTTCGGCGCGCTCGAAGTGCCGCAGGTGCCTGAAGGAGATCATCTGCTTGCCGACGGTACTCCGGATTCACTCTTCTCTTACCACTACTACAAGCAACATTTTTGGGATGGCTTCAACTTTAAAGACGACCGGCTGATCCACACACCGATTTATGATCAGAAGTTGGAAGAATACATGAATAAGCTGGTCTATCCCGTAGAGGACAGTGTGATCAAAGAAAGCGACATACTGCTGGCGAAGACAAAAGGACAACCCGAACTTTTTAAATACACACTTTGGTGGCTGACCCGCAATGCTGAAACGAGCAAGATTATGGGAATGGACCGGGTGTTCGTTTATCTCGTAGAAAATTACTTTATGAAAGGCGATGCCTATTGGCTGGATAATGAAGCCCTGGGTAAATATTACGACCGTGCCGCGAAGATTGCGCCGAACCTGATAGGCCGGGTAGCGGCGGAGATCAAGATGACGGGACTGGACAATAAAGAGCATGCACTTTCTGATCTGAAATCAAAGTACACGGTGGTTGTTTTTTGGGATCCTACCTGTGGGCATTGCCAGAAGGAGATACCCGCTCTCGACAGTTTGTATAAAGCAGCGTTGAAGAAACGCGGTGTACAGATCTATGCCGTTCGCACCGAAGGCGATGAAAAGCTCTGGAAAGAGTTTATAGAGAAGCACGACCTTAAAGACTGGGTGAATGTTTACGATCCGGAACACACCTCCAACTATCGTTCTATGTATGACGTGTACAGCACCCCTGTTATATATTTGCTCGACGAAAAGAAGATCATTCGCGGCAAGAGGATCGACCATACTTCTCTGCTCGACGTGATTGATATGCTGGAGCGAAAACAAAAAGACGGAAATAAACAAAAATCATAAACACACTGAAACATGCGTAAGCTGGTTTTAACTATTGCAGCATCAGGATTTATCTTTTACTCCGGGTGGTCACAGACACTATTTACCTATGGTTCGAACCCGGTAACCAAACAAGAATTTTTAAGAAATTATTCCAAAAACGCGCTGAACAAAAAGCCCGATTTCTCAGAGCCTGCGCTGCGTGAATATCTCGATCTTTATTCCCTGTTCCGGATGAAGGTGAAGGAGGCAGAAATTCAGAAGCTGGATACCCTTCAGGCTATACAACGCGAGCTGGATAGCTATCGCAAGCAGTTGGCAAAGACCTATCTTACAGACGAACAGGTAAGCAACCGGCTTTATCACGAGGCCTACGACCGTATGAAGGAGGAGCGCCATGTAGCTCATATCCTCCTTATTGCACCCCCCACCATGGGTGCCGACGATACGCTGAAATTGTATAAGCGCATAGACAGCATCTACACAGCCATCACAAAGAAAAAGGCTGATTTTGCCGCTCTTGCAGCGCAATATTCCGACGACAAGGGCACTAAAGATAATGGCGGCGATATTGGGTATATGACTGCACTGCAGACGCTTTATCCTTTTGAGAATGTTGTATATCAGACTGCACCCGGTAAGATCTCCGCTCCTTTCCGTACCACCCTCGGTTATCATATTGTAAAGGTGCTCGATACCCGCCCGGCACGGGGCGAGGTGCAGGTGGCGCAGATTCGTATTACCACGCCGAAATCGAAAGGTGCGGAAGGTGTATCCGAAGCACGCCGCAGGATGGACAGCATCTACAATGCCTTGAAGAAAGGCGCGGATTTTGAGGAAATGGTGACTACATATTCTGACGATAATTTCACGAACCAGAACGGGGGCGTGATGCCGCCGATCACTGCCGGCAAGACGGTTCCTGCCTTTGAAGATGCAGCCTTTGCCTTGCAAAAGCCTGGCGATATTTCGAAGCCGGTAGAAACGGAATTCGGTTTCCATATCCTGAAACTGATCAGCAAAACACCGTTGAAGCCTTACGACACGTTGTTACCGCAAATCAAAAAACTGGTTGAAAACGATAGCCGGTCGCAACTTGCAAAAGATCTTTACTTCCAGAAGGTGAAGGATAATAACGGATTCAAAGAATATCCTCAGACGCTTGACGAAGTTGCTACACGACTGTCTGCTATTGCGGATACCGGTGCCAATGCAAACACATTTAAAGCATCGGACTACCGCGACATGAACAAGACCATGTTTACTCTGGCCGGTAACAACTTTACGCAAAGAGACTTTATCAACTTTGCGGAGATGCTGACCCGCGGACGCCTGCTTGGCCCGAAGAAAAATGTGATTCAGGATATTTACCGCATCTACGTGGACCGTGTAGTCAATGATTTTCAGGAGCACAAGCTGGTGGAGGAAAACGAAGACTTCAGAAATCTGATGCAGGAATACCGCGATGGTATTATGCTTTTTGAGCTGATGGACGAAAATGTGTGGGGTAAGGCCGGAAAAGACAGCACCGGGCTGGCCGCTTTTTTTGAAGCCAACAAAAGCAAATATCAGTGGGAACCTGGCTTTACCGGAGTGGTTTATCGTTTTAAAGATCAGGCTTCTCTTGATAAAGGTTTAAAAATGATGGGAGGAAAAAATCCGCTCAGCGATGAAAAGCTGCTTGATACTTTGAACAAGAGCGGTGAAGAACTAACGGTGCAGCAGGGCCGTTTTGAATTTTCTAAGATGAAGGGTGTTTCGAAAGGCATGCTGCAAAAGGGAAAATTATCTGCGCCGGTTAAAAATGAAGACGGAAGTTTCAGCGTGATAAAGGCCAATCAGATTTACGACAGCAACACGCAGAAATCGCTTGATGATGCGCGGGGATATGTTATTGCTGAGTATCAGGACTACCTGGAAAAGAAATGGAACGAGCAACTGCGGAAGAAATATCCTGTGAAGGTCGAAGAGCCGGTATTTCATGCCTTGGTGCAATAGCAACAGGGGCCAATAAAAAAACTAAGAGAGCGCTGATGGAGGTGCTCTCTTTTTTTAATTCAGTAAGAAACCGTCCGAAGATTTATTTCTTCAGCCACTCATTTGTAAAATGCCTGACTGTTTTTTCTGCGTCAAACTTTTTCTGGTTGTAGTCTGCCGACTGATTTCTGGGAATAGAAAGGCTTTTCCAGTCCTCCCTTTTGAGCATTTTGGCAATAAAAACCATTTGCCCTACGTGGTACGGATAGTGGGCTAATTGTCTGTTGATGGCTTCAAGCACCGTGTGCCCTTCATTCCGGATGTAGATGATCTTTTCGAGGTCATTGTCGGTAATGCTCCCGAGCGCATCGAAAAGACAGGTCCAGCCCTCGTTCCATCGTTCCAAAACTATTGTCCGCTCGTTTTGATCGGTTTCAAATTCAGCGTCCCGCTCCCGCCAGCTTTTTTCACCGTCCTCAGTCATGAAGTTGGTCCAGCGACTGAGCATGTTTCCCCAAAGATGTTTTACAATGATGGCAACACTGTTGCTTTCGGGGTCGGGTTGCCAGTACAGTTGTTCGTCGCTGAGTTGCGCCATGCTCTGCTCGCCGAGTTTTTTGTAATACTCAAATTGTCGTTGAGCGCTTTTCAGGTATTCCATATTCTTTTTTATTTACTAAACCATTTTTTCTTTTTGGTAAATACCCGGACGATTGATCTCCATAAATCGCTCGGGAAATGCCGTTTGCGTGAAGCCATACTGCTCATAAAGTCCGTGGGCATCGAGTGTGGCCAACATGAGCCGGCGAAGTCCTTTCACCCAGTCCGCATCTAAGAGCAGCTCCATCATCTTTTTTCCCAGTCCCTTGCCCTGATGTTTTTCCTCTACATAGACATCTGCCAGGTAGGCAAAGGTGGCATAATCGGTAATAAGGCGCCCGTAGGCTATTTGTTGACCCTCGTGCAATACGCCAATGCAAAACGAATGATCGAATGCGGTTTGTACTACGTTGAAGGGAATATCCTTGCACCAATATGCCTCCCGGCTCAGCCATCGGTGAATGTCTGCAGGTTTCATCAGGCTTTTGTCGGTGGTAATTGTGTAATTGTGGTAGTTAATCGTCAGTGGCTGCATGGGTCTAAACAATGAACGCCAAAGTTCCAAAACTTATGATAAATCGAACGCTACAGATCTTGTTAACAAAGCAGTTTCCGACGCAGACGATCATCTCGAGTCATTGTCATTCGTTTCGTGGTGTGCGTGGGTCTCCGCTGTTCGGGTAAGTTCTGTGTTGGGTAATGCGCTGATGGCATTATTTCCAAAATCGGTAGGGCTAGACACTTTATGTTGACGCCGGTAGCCGAAGTTTACCAGATAAACACCCGTGACGATTCCACAGAAGGCCAGCACTGTGAACCCTGTGAAGGCTTCATTCAAAATAAAGTATCCGAGTACTACAGCGACAAGAGGATTTACATAAGCATACAGGGTTACAATGCCCACGGGCAATTCCTTGAGCGCAAACATATATGCAGAATAGGCGAGTACAGAACCGAACAGGATAAGATACAGCAGCGACCATAGAACATCGTGCTGCAAAAAATCGACTCCTGTATAAGGGTCGGTAAAAGGACTGGCGATCAGCAAGAAACTACCGCCAAACAACAGTTGCAGACCTGCATTGAACACAGGATTGATCTGAACCACCCGTTTTTTATTAACCACACTTCCTACAGCCCAGCTCGATGTGGCGACAAAAGTGGCCAGAAGTCCTGCCAGATAGGCCGGATTGGTCAGCGCTGAAAGATCATCTCTGAAGATGAGCCCTACACCAGCGAAGCCGACCAACATGCCGGCAACAATAAAGCCATTCAGCTTTTCGGTTTTTGAGGTGATTAGATTGAACAGCACTGCCACCATGGGCATGAGCGAACAAATGAGTGCCGCGACGCCACTCGGTACCTGCCGCTCACCCCAGGTTACCAAACCGTTTCCCATAGTGATCAACAGAAAGCCCACCAAAGCCTGATGCCTGAGATTGGCTGCCGAAAGGTCTATTTGCCGACGTACCGCAAGTCCGATGCCGGCAATGATGATACCGCTGATGACCTGCCGGATGCCGGCAAATAAAAAAGCAGGGAAATGAAGGACACCCACCCTTATGGCCAGGTAAGTGGTACCCCAGGCAATGCAGATGTACAGGAGTGCGATGTACGCTTTTGCGCTTTTGGACATAGTGGGTATTGGTCGATGCGTTGCAAAAGTCTCATTTCCCCCTGATATTTTTTTAAAGATTTATCAAGGATACTGTTAACTCTTTTAGTTGCATCGTTGTGCCGGCTGGCACGGATGACCATTTCCAGCGTTTCTGATTTCAAGGGTTCATCCCATCCTAAAATATTATTTTCGGCAAGCATTTTGGTTTGTAGGATACAGACCCGATTTTTTTAAAACAACAACAAATGAAACGGTTCACAAACACAGCCACTTTATTGTTACTCTCCATGGCAGCATCAGCACAGGGTCCCGGAGCTTTTGAAGGGAAATACCCGATTACCGACAAGATGGAACAGACCGATGAATTCTTTGGTACGCAGGTATCCGACCCTTATCGCTGGCTGGAAGACGACCGCAGCGCCGAAACCGGCGACTGGGTAACCCGCGAAAACAAGGTGACGGCAGAATATCTTGACCGCATTCCCTACCGGAATGCTATAAAGAAAAGACTTACGGAGCTGTGGAACTATGAAAAGTTTTCGGCACCCTTTAAAGAAGGCGCCTATACTTATTTCTACAAAAACGATGGACTCCAAAACCAGTCGGTGCTTTACCGGCAGAAGGCGGGTGGCGCGCCGGAAGTATTTTTGGATCCGAACAAATTCTCTGAAGATGGCACCACTTCGCTGGCAGATATTGAGTTTACCAAAGATGGTTCCCTTTGTGCCTATCAGATTTCAGAAGGAGGCAGTGATTGGCGTAAGGTGATCATCCTCAATACGAAGACAAAAAAGCGGCTTGATGACACGCTGTATGACGTCAAATTCAGTGGCTTGTCGTGGAGGGGTAATAATGGCTTTTATTACAGCAGCTACGATAAGCCTGCGGAAGGTTCTGCGCTTTCGGGTAAAACACAAATTCACAAACTGTATTATCACAAACTGGGCACTGCTCAAAAGGAGGATGCTTTGATCTTTGGAGGGGAGGAGACACCGCGGAGGTACGTAGGGGGATACGTGACGGAAGATCAGAATTTCCTTGTGATCAGCGCTGCTAATGCCACGTATGGGAATGAGCTCTACCTGCTGAACTTGTCCATGGAGCGCGCGGCAATTACACCCGTCGTGAAAGGATTTGATTATGAGCAGGAGGTAGTTTTTGCCCATCTTGGAAAACTGTACATTCTTACCAATCGTGATGCGCCCAACCGCAAACTGGTGGTGGTAGATGCTGCAAACCCAGGCCCTGAGCATTGGAAAGACCTCATACCGCAGGGACAATTTCCGCTTTCGGTGACCACGGGAGGGATGAAGTTTTTTGCGCAGTACGTAAAGGATGCCGTGTCCGAAGTACATCAATATGACCTGAATGGTACCAAGGAGCGTAGCATTGAATTGCCTGGGCTGGGCACTGCCGGAGGTTTTAGTGCCCGCCAGGAGGAAAAAGAACTCTACTATTCATTTACCTCCTATACTTTTCCGACAACCATTTTCAAATATGATATTGCCAGCGGCAAGTCAACTGTGTATAAAAAGCCGGCGGTCCAGTTCGACCCATCTGCCTACGAAAGCAAGCAAGTGTTTTATTCTTCAAAAGATGGCACGGAAATACCGATGATCATCACCTATAAAAAAGGCATACAGTTGAACGGGAAAAATCCGTTGATGCTCTATGGCTATGGAGGTTTCAACATCAGTCTCACACCATCCTTTAGTGTAAGCAATCTGGTTTTTATGGAGAACGGTGGGATTTACGCAGTAGCCAATATTCGCGGGGGCGGAGAATATGGAGATTCATGGCACAATGCAGGCACGCGAATGCAAAAGCAAAATGTATTCGACGACTTTATTGCTGCCGCCGAGTTTCTGATCGGGAAGAACTACACATCTAAAGACTACCTGGCTATTTCCGGTGGCTCCAATGGGGGCTTGTTAGTAGGGGCCTGCATCACGCAGCGACCTGATTTGTTTCGGGTAGCTTTCCCCGCCGTGGGCGTATTAGATATGTTGCGCTATCACAAGTTTACTGCCGGTGCCGGTTGGGCATACGATTACGGAACGGCAGAAGAGAGCGAGGAGATGTTCCGCTATCTGTTTCATTATTCCCCGGTGCATAATGTAAAGGCCGGCAGTTGTTATCCGGCTACAATGGTATTTACCGCCGATCATGATGACAGAGTGGTGCCCGCGCATTCCTTTAAGTTCGCTGCTGCATTACAGGCGGCGCAGAAATGTTCTCATCCTGTGTTGATACGCATTGATACCAATGCCGGCCATGGAGCAGGAAAACCGACATCTATGATTATACAGGAACAAGCTGACAAATGGTCGTTCATGTTCTTTAACATGGGCATTGGTTATGCGCTGATGAGAGACTAAAGCTAACCGGGCAGTGGAATAAAAAATTACGGGCCGCATCAAGCGGCCCGTTTATCTTTTTAGCTGTCGGAAGCTTAAGGCTTAAGTACATTAAAGTAGCCTTTTTGCACATTGACATATTGGCCCGTGCCGTCTGATTTTGCCAGGAACATAAACAGCCCCTTAATATGGGTGGCATCAGCCTCCTGTATGTGTACTTCTCCAACAGAAGTGTTTCCGCTGTAATAATACTGATTGTCGTCGCTGATATTGCTCGCGTAGTAGGCTGTGTTTTCTGTATTATCGTGGAACACATAATACACTTTGCCTGCTTCAACGTTTTTCAACAGGGTGATAGCCATTTGTGCTGTATCGCCGCCGTACTTGTACCCGGCTACTACATATTGCCGGTTGTCGAAAGGATTTTCAAACATCCTGGCGTCATCAGCTTTCCAACTGTTCCCGTTTATTTCCGCAGACATCGGGTCGTCGCCGCCCCAGTCAAAATTATAGTTCAGTCCTCCTGTGGGATTGAGCGGGTTGATACCCGAGGCCGGGGTAGCGTTATAGTCGCCATTGTTGCAGCTCACAAATCCAAGCCCGGCAGTGGCAAGTAAAAGGGTGGAAAGGACGAGTTTTTTCATAAACGTTTTTTAGCTGTATAAAGATAATAATGCCGTTACAAATTCAAAACAAATCAGACAGAAAGGCGAAGGTTTAGATCCTGCAATTGCTTTTCATCAACAGCGGCCGGAGCATTGAGCATTACATCTCTGCCAGCGTTGTTTTTTGGGAAGGCAATATAATCTCTGATGCTTTCCTGACCACCCAGCAAGGCGCACAGCCTGTCGAAGCCAAATGCTATGCCTCCGTGTGGTGGAGCACCATATTCAAAAGCACCGAGCAAAAAGCCGAATTTTTCTTTTGCTTCTTCCCGATCCATACCGAGAGCGGCAAACATTTGTTCCTGCAAATCGCGTTGGTAGATACGAATAGAGCCGCCTCCGATCTCGGTACCATTGAGTACGATATCATATGCATTCGCCTTAATCTCACCAAAGCGCTCACGGTTGTTCATCCAGGCCGCATGTTCGGGTTTGGGAGCGGTAAAGGGGTGATGTCTTGCCACCCAGCGGTCTTCATCTTCATCATATTCAAACAAGGGGAAGTCTATCACCCAGAGCGGTTTATAAACATCCGGATTGCGAAGCTGCAGTCGCTCTCCCATTTCGATACGTAGCTCACTCATGGCTTTGCGGGTGCGGGCTTCTTTACCTGCAAGTATCAGTATTAGGTCTCCTGGTTTTGCACTACAGAATGCTGCGATTTCGCTTTGTCTTTGTTCGTCAAAGAATTTGTCCACACTGCTCTTAAAGCTTCCGTCGGTGCCGCATTTGATGTAGAGCAATCCCGTCATGCCTATCTGCGGGCGTTTCACCCACTCCGTCAGCTCGTCGGTCTGCTTTCGGGTATAGCCGGCCCCGTCCGGTACCACGATTGCCAGGAGTGTCTCAGCTTCGTTGGTTACTTTGAAGTCAACACCCTGCAATGCCTCACAATAAACCCGATGGTTAACTTTCAGGTTCTGTAAGGGCATGTCGAAGCGAAGGTCGGGTTTGTCATTGCCATAGTTCCACATAGCATCTTCCCAGGTCATCCGGGGAAAAGCATCGGTGATATCCACGGATTTAATCTCGCGAAAGACATGTTTGAACAGCCCTTCAAAAATCTGAAGGACATCTTCTTGTTCCACAAAACTCATTTCACAGTCAATCTGCGTGAATTCCGGCTGGCGGTCTGCACGCAAGTCTTCATCGCGGAAGCATTTCACAATCTGATAATAGCGGTCGTAGCCACTCACCATCAGGAGCTGCTTAAAGGTTTGAGGGCTTTGCGGCAACGCATAGAATTCACCTTCATTCATGCGGGAAGGAACAATAAAATCGCGTGCTCCTTCTGGCGTCGACCGAATGAGGAACGGCGTCTCAATATCCCAGAATCCCTGAGTGTCGAGATAGTTACGCACTGAGCGGTTTACCCTGTATCGCAACTCCATATTGCGTTTCAGCGTAGGGCGTCTCAGGTCGAGATAGCGGTACTTCATCCTCAGTTCGTCGCCGCCATCCGTTTCTTCTTCTATAGTAAAAGGTGGCAGGGCAGACACGTTCATGATCGCAAAGTCGCTCACTTCTATTTCTATATCACCCGTGGGCATTTTAGGGTTCTTGTTGCTGCGTTCCACTACGGTTCCTTTCACCTGCACCACATACTCCCTGCCCAGGGGCGTTTCATCGAGTCTTGTATTGAGCGATTCGTTGAAGAAAAGCTGAGTGATCCCATAGCGGTCGCGAAGATCTACAAAGGTGATGCTGCCATGCTTACGAATGGTCTGCACCCATCCCGCCAGGGTTACTTCTTCACCTGCATGCTCAAGGCGCAGTGCGCCGCAGGTTTGTGTACGGTACATAATTGAATTTTGAAAACGGCTGCAAGATAATGAATTGTTGACGGCACAGGGGTTTCTACAACGCGGGTGTCTGGCATAATATTTACTAAAATCAATGAGTGAAACTTCGCAATAAAAAAACTGTGTTCAAAGTGGTGCTGGCTGTGCTCGTGGTTGTGGTGATCATTGCCGCCGCCGTACCCTTGTATGTTGGTCTTCGCTATGAGCGTGTTGTGGAGCGCCGGCTTCCTGAGTGGGTAGCCAGGGCTACAGATACTTTGTACCGCGTTACTGTAGAAGATGTCTCCATTAGTTTGTTTTCAAAAAATATTACGGTTCGTGGTCTGCGCATCTTCCCCGATTCGGCTAAGGTTGCCGCACTGAAGGCTAAAAAAGACCTTCCTCCAACGCTTTTTACGCTGAAGGTGCAGCGCCTCTCCTTAAAAAGTATAGAGTGGGCCGGCTTTATCGCGGACAGAAATTTTTCCTGCAAAGCCCTACAGGCTGCTCATCCTGAGCTTGTGGTGGAAAAAGTAGATGCTGCACTGGTAAGCTCAGAAAAACCTGCCGAGACACGGCAGGACTTGCATCAATTGCAGATAGACGAAATAGAACTTTTGAAGCCTGATATAAAATTTACAACCTGGCAGGCCAGTCACCCGCAGTCCTTTCATTTGAAAGGCGGGCGTGTCCGGTTGCTCCAATGGCTTTTTGACCCCTCAGCTCCCCGCGATAGTAGCTTATTTTTTTACGCGCGGAGTGGAAGCATCGACTTTGATAGTGCCATCATTACCCAATACAAACAGCTCTATAATCTGGAAACGGGTCGTTTTCATTTTGCCACTCCGGAGAAAAAATTAGTGATCCGGGACCTTGATGTAAAACCCTTGTATTCTTCGGCTGAGTTTTATAAAGCGTCAGGCCATGGGCAGGAATTGTTTACCGTTCGCATACCCAATCTTACAGCGGAGGGCTTCAATTGGGAGGATATTTCGAAGGGGCGGTTTATCCTTCGGGCTTTGAACCTGCGTGACCCTTATCTGCGTGTTTACCTCGACCGGCATTATCCGAGAGACAAAGAAAAACAGCGCCTGATTCCCAGCCAAACCCTACTGAAAGCGGCATTTCCCATTTCCGTGGATACGGTACATGTAGCCAATGCCACGATAAGGTATGTGGAGAAAAGTGATAAAACGGGGCAGGAGGGCACCGTGCCCTTTGACAAATGTTGGGGTACGATCACTAATGTTACCAACCTGCCGGAGCAACGCGCACAGCACGCAGTGTGTAGAGCCGACCTGAAGGGTATGGCCTGGGGCAGCAAACTCTCTGCGGCATTTCAGTTTAACCTGCAGCAGGAAGGAGGAGGCTTTGAGGCGCACATTCAACAGGGGCCGCTGGAAGGACAAAGAGTGAATGAGCTTACACGCGCCCTGGCACTTGTAGAAATCGCTTCGCTGAAATTGCAGAGTGCTGATGTAAACCTTCGTTTTGATGGCCATACGCTTCGGGGCAGTAGCACGGTACGGTACAACGATCTTAAACTAAAGCTGCTCAAGGAAGATGAGGGCGAACTTGATCGCAGAGGCATTCTCTCGCTTGTGGTAAACAAAGCACTTATTTATCCCGACAATCCGATGGAGGGAGAAAAGGTACGTCAGGTTACGCCCGCCGTAACCAAAGGCAGAACACAATCGTTCTTTAACCTTCTGTGGTCGGCGCTACGCCGGGGTTTGCTGCTGACAGCAGGTCGAAATGACGGCCTGGCGGATTTTGCAGAGAAGAAAGGGAAGTAGCCCTTCGATTTCGGACTGTGTTGGCATAACTCTTTTGTGATGCTGATAGCCCAACTGTGAAGACGATGAAATACCCAACAACTCAGAAGCTGGAACGAACGCCGCTTTCTACAAACATCCGGAACTACACTGTAGATGAACTGCGCAATATATTTAGCCGCCTTAATCCTTACCTGCTGCGACGCTGGATGGATCATTTTATTAAAAAGGAAGAATACGAAGTTTGCCAGGTGATCAAGGAAGTGATGGCCGACACAAGCATTTAAATGCTTTCGAGGGCGGGTTTGAAGCCCACCGCAAACCAGTATTGCCTGATCAATCCGAGCAACAATGTCCACTCCTCATGGCTCGTGGGGCGCGCAAAGTAGCCTGCACACCCAAGGCTGTAGGCTTTGTCGATGTGTGCTACATCGGCAGTGTCCGCTATTATAATGGTCGGGATCTTTTTGAAAAAAGGATGATTTTTTAGTCTTTCGAGTTCTGCAAGACCCTTGTTGCCGGAAAAATGTAAGTCCAGCACGATAAGCGAAGGAATACGCATAAAGCTGAAAGGTTCTGACAGCTCGGTGCGATAAAGAAAATGGTTGAGCTGCTCGGCAGTGTTCAAGACAACGAGGTCGGCATCAAGGCCCGCCGCAGCAGCCAGTTCTTTGAGTGTTACCTGATCGTTTGGATCATTACCTAAAAAGACAACGAGCTGATCGCGATGAAGCATAACACAAATGTAATTGAGTTCGGCACAGATCAAAAAATGCTCTTGGGCAGTTTACATAAAAGCAAAGCCTCCGTATGGACGGAGGCAGAGCTTTATAGTCAGAAAGAAGATCCGGTTTTTTTTGAAAGACTGCAAGTGGATAGAGCTACAAGCCGCGACTTAATCCACGCGCCAGTTGTACTTGCCGCAAGCGCTGCCTGCAGGACTGTTGCAACGATGTAAAGATGGCTGAAAACTTTTGAGTAGTACAATCAGTCGAGTTTGATTAACTGCAGGTTTGCAAGTGCTTAACCATGCATTAGTGAATGCTGGAAATGCAAAAGCCGCAGCGAGGGCTACGGCTCTGTTTTTTTAGAAAAGGTTTTGCCTATTTCTTCACGTTGTCATTAACGATTTTGGCCAGTTCGAACATTGAGATCTGATTTTTGCCAAACAACGCTTTCAACTTATCGTCGGCATTGATCATTCTTTTGTTCTTAGAATCCTGAAGTCCATTCTTTTTGATATAATCCCAAACCTTTTTTACGATCTCTGTGCGAGGCATGGGCTTGTTGCCGATTACTGCTGCGAGGTTTTCGGTAGGCGCCAGAGGAGCCATGAAGGCTGCGTTTGGTTTGCGGGCAGATTTCTTTTTGGGTGCTGCTTTTTTAGGAGCTGCTGCTTTTTTGGGTGCTGCTTTTTTAGCTGCCTTTGCCGGCGCTTTTGCAGGAGCACTTTTTGCGGCAGCTTTCTTAGGCGCTGCCTTTGGTGCAGCCTTAGTTGCTGCTTTTTTTGCTGGTGCTTTTTTGGCTGTTGCCATGATTGAAAATTTAATAGTTAATAATCGCGGTATTTGCAGACATTAAAATACGTACTCTCTTTTTAACTGTGCAAGCTTTTTATAGCTATAGTGCCTTTCTATGCGCATTTTATCCCCAAAGGGGAAATACATGCTCTTTTTCTTGATAAAAACCGGTCAGAAAATTTTTTGATGACAACTGTTTTGCGTATAATCCGCCGCCATTTTCTGCTTTTCTGCAAGCTTCTTCCTTTGCTGACAAAGATCATTCCGCACTGTAATGCTTGTCACTGAAGCCTGTCTGAGCAGCTTCTACTTTCGTAATTGTGCGCTTACTAAATAACACTCATTATGTCTGTAGCTGATAAAAAAAGCACGCTGATTGTGGAACGGCCGGTAAAGGAAGAGTTGTTGTGTTATCACTGCGGCGCTCCTTGTATTTCGGATGCTATAGCCATTGACGACAAACTTTTTTGTTGCGAAGGTTGCAAGTTGGTTTATGAAATACTGGACGAAAACGGGCTGTGTGATTACTATAAAATTCAGAACCATCCCGGTCTTACGCAGATAAAAGCGCTGCGCAGTGATAAATATGCTTATCTCGATAACGAAGAAATAGCTCAACGGCTATATAAATTCACAGACGGTAGCGTCACGATCGTCACCCTCTATCTCCCCGGCATCCATTGCAGCAGTTGTCTCTGGCTTCTCGAACATCTTCATAAAATACGAGAAGGAATTATTGAGAGCAGGGTAAATTTTTCGACTAAGGAAATAACCATCAGGTTCAGAAAAGATATTGTTTCCCTCCGGCAGTTGGTAGAACTGCTGGCTACAGTAGGCTATGAGCCTTATATCAGCCTCGAAGATGTGGACCAGAAGAAGGCGCGGAATTTCAACAGGCAGAAAATCTATAAACTGGGGGTTGCGGGTTTCTGTTTTGGCAACATTATGCTGCTTTCCTTTCCCGAATATCTTTCAGACCATACGGGCATAGAGCATCAGTATGTCAATTTGTTCCGTTACCTGAATGTGCTGCTTTCCCTACCGGTGTTTTTCTACAGTGCCACGGAGTTTTTTAGTTCTGCCTGGGCAGGCATCCGTCAAAAAATGCTCAACATTGATGCTCCTATTGTGTTGGCTCTGTTGATCACTTATTCACGGAGTCTTTTCGAAATTTTTTCGGGAGTGGGCGGCGGCTATCTCGACAGCATGAGCGGCATTGTCTTCTTTATGCTGGTGGGAAGAATTGTGCAGGAACGCACCTACAAGTCCATTTCCTTTCACAGAGATTACAAGTCTTATTTTCCGATAGCGGTAAATGTGATTACCGACAGTGGTGTAGTAAGCAAAAGCCTGCAGGATCTGAAGGAGCATGACCGGGTGCAACTCTATAACGATGAGATCATTCCGGCAGACTCTGTGCTGGAAACCGGTTCGGCCAGGGTTGATTATAGCTTTGTGACCGGCGAGAGTGAGCCGGTAGCTGCAAAACAGGGAGCCATGCTCTATGCAGGGGGCCGGCAGGTTGGGGAGCAGATCACGATCAGGATTGTTAAGCCGGTTGCAGGGAGCTATCTTACCTCGCTGTGGAATCACTATGCCTTTCAGAAAAACAAGGCTGAGCAGAATAAGCGCGAGAGTTTCATTCATAAACTCAGCACAAATTTCACTTATGGCCTTCTGGTGCTTGCTGCTGCAACTGCAGCCTACTGGGCCATTTACGATCCGTCAAAAATTCTTCCCAGTGTTTCTGCCATGCTGATCGTGGCCTGTCCTTGCGCGTTACTGCTGGCCTCTACCTATACCAATGGCAGCTTGCTGCGCATTTTCAGTATCAACGGACTTTTTTTGCGGGATGCAACCGTGATTGAGCAATTAGGAAAGATTGATCATATTGTTTTCGACAAAACAGGAACGCTCACCCGTGGCAGTAGTCACCTGATTACTTCAGGACACCAACTTACGGATCATGAAAGAACCTTGCTGTATAACCTGGTGAAATCGAGCCGTCACCCCAACAGCAAAGCGCTGCAGGCCTTCCTCGGCGAGCGCGGTACGTTGCAGGTGTCCGGATGGAAAGAGCATGCCGGCAAGGGCGTGGAAGCTACGATTGGCGGGTATCATATAAAGCTGGGCAACGCTGCATTCACCGGTGTCAGTCATGGAGACGGCCCTGCTGCGGCTATGTACGCCCTGCTGCCTGGCGGTACCACCGCATTTTATCTCATTCCCGACTTTCGCGAGTCTATACCGCAGGTCATACCGCGCCTTGATGACGGTTATCGGCTGTCGTTATTGTCGGGCGATAACGACCGTCAGAAAGAAGTATTACAGGAGCTTTTTTCATCAGGAAGTCAATTGCTTTTTGAGCAAAAGCCGATTGATAAACTGCACTATGTGGAGCAACTGCAGCAGAAGGGTGACCGGGTGATGATGGTGGGTGATGGACTTAACGATGCAGGCGCTCTGCAACAGAGCAATGTAGGAGTAACCCTGGCGGATGATATCAACAATTTTACACCTTCCTGCGATGCCATACTGGATGCCGGTAAGTTTGCGAGTTTTCCGGGAATGATGAAACTTTCGAAAGCGGGAAAGCATATCATCAACTTCAGCTTTCTGGTGTCTGTGCTGTACAATCTTGTCGGTCTTGCTATTTCAGTACAAGGAAAAATGAACCCACTTATTGCGGCGATTCTAATGCCTGCCAGCACCATCACCATTGTGCTCATCAGCACAGGGGCCAGTAGCCTTGTTGCTAAGAGGTTTGGGCTTTCGTTTAAAGGTAGCTGAAAATCCGGGCGGGATGCTGACACAAATGATATCAATCAGTTTTTTACGTGCCTTCAGTCATGAGCAGCCCCTATGGGCAAGGGTAGTTTTGTTCGTCACAAAAAAGTAATCCCATGAGTGCATTATATATCATGATCATTGCGAGTATGTTGGTTGCGGCGGGCTTTCTCGTTGCATTTATGTGGAGCGTGCGGTCTAATCAATTTGAAGACCAGAAAGGCTCGGCTATGCGCATGCTGTATGATAACGAATTGAAAGAACACCAATAATCAATAATCCTTAAAGACAGAATAAATGAGCACCACTTCACAACACGGTCAGCATCCGCTGACAGACGAAGTTAAAATGACTGCGGGTACGGGGCAGCTAGACAAGTTCTATTACGACAATAAGATCGTAAAGATGTTTGCCTATGCCACCATACTCTGGGGTATTGTCGGCATGCTTGCCGGCTTGCTTGCAGCATTTCAACTTGTGTTTCCCTGGCTAAATTTTGGCCTTGCAGAAACCACATTCGGACGGGTAAGGCCGGTACACACCAATGCGGTGATTTTCGCGTTTGTGGGTAACGGTATTTTCATGGGCGTTTACTATTCTTTGCAGCGGCTTACCAAGGCACGCATGTTTAGTGATACGCTCAGCAAACTCCACTTCTGGGGCTGGCAGCTCATCATTGTGCTTGCCGCGCTCACCCTTCTGTCGGGCTTTACCACGGGTAAGGAGTATGCAGAGCTGGAGTGGCCGCTCGATATCCTGATTGCTGTGGTGTGGGTGATTTTCGGATGGAACATGTTCGGTACGCTCATTAAACGCAGAGAGCGGCATATGTATGTAGCTATTTGGTTCTACATCGCCACTTTCGTTACCGTAGCCATGCTGCACATTGTTAACTCGTTCGAGATTCCGTTTACCTGGATCAAGTCCTACTCCTGGTATGCTGGTGTACAGGATGCCCTGGTGCAGTGGTGGTACGGACACAATGCGGTGGCATTCTTCCTTACTACACCTTATCTGGGTGTGATGTACTACTTTTTGCCCAAGGCGGCAAACAGGCCGGTATATTCCTACCGTCTTTCCATCATACACTTCTGGGCGCTCATCTTTATCTACATCTGGGCTGGTCCTCACCACCTTCTGTATTCTGCCTTGCCGGATTGGGCTCAGTCGCTCGGTACCGTGTTTTCTGTAATGCTGATTGCGCCTTCGTGGGGAGGTATGCTCAATGGTCTGCTGACGCTTCGCGGCGCCTGGGATAAAGTGCGTGAAGACGCCGTGCTGAAGTTTATGGTGGTGGCAGTAACCGCCTACGGTATGTCAACGT
>OFTY01000230.1_pt1 | contig 56758 bp, 44 predicted proteins | sample 1775061 | NCBI WGS metagenome assembly OFTY01 (sample SAMN08195773, study PRJEB24354) | sludge metagenome | isolation source: sludge from phenol fed wastewater aerobic bioreactor B | place: India: Nagpur | collected 2016-09-16 | reverse complement strand
TTTGAAAACAGGATCAAGATATAGGTCCTGCTACGAACTCCGATTTTTGAAACTTACACAGTTACTGAGATAGTCCCAAAAAAGACAAACTGCTATTCCTTATCAATAGGTTCCCACAGTTCAACTTTGTTTCCTTCTACATCAATAATATGAACAAATTTTCCAAAATCGTATGTTTCGATATTATCAACAATGGTAACCCCTTCTTTTCTGAGCTCTTCAACAAGCGCCTCCAGGTTCTCTACCCTGTAGTTGATCATAAACTCTTTCGTGGACGGCTCAAAATACTTGGTTGTTTCTTTAAAAGGATTCCATTGTGTTACACTTTTCTTATTGCTGCCTGCTTCCTGGTACCACTCAAAAGTTGCTCCATACTCATTGGTATTTAATCCAAGATGTTTCTGGTACCATTCTTTCACCTTGTTAGGGTCTTTGCATTTGAAAAAGATACCACCAATACCTGTTACTTTTTTCATTGTAGTTGTTTTGTTATTTTGATTTGTTGTGATTGTTTTCAATGCGAAACCTGAGCCGAATGATGTTGCCGTTAGCAGGATGATGAAAATTGCTTTCACTGTTTGTCAATTAAACGATTAAGCCGTTAAATAAAAATGTTAGAGAAAGGATGTGTAATACTGTGCGTTTGCCGGGTGAGTGAACAGATTAGCCCGCACAATACACAGGACAAAACGAATTTCGGTAAATTTTGTAGTATTTGCAAAGGGCTTTTTGCCGCGGGCGAATACAATTCGTGAAGCCGGAAAGACCGGAAGAAGTATCGAACGCAATGCTTCACAGTTGCCGTCAGGGCATATATTTCTCAGATACCCATACGGATACTTTTCCGCCATTTACAAAAAATGTGCCTTCGCCCTGTTCATTCAACTGTACTATTTCATTACGGTTGCCCAGCAGATCTTTAAAGGTCTTTAGTTTGTGCTGCTGGCCCAGCATCATTCGCTTTTCTCCACTGCTGTCGTTTGAAATAAGCACAGCACAGCCGCTGCCGGCTTTATCAGCATCACCTGCTCTTGTCCAGCCAATAATATGCGGATCATCAAAATAATCCTGTTGTTTACCATAAGCAATATCTTTTCTTACACGCAGCATAAGTTCCATGCCGGGCACTTTGTCTAGGTGTACATGTTGATCGTTCATGGCATACCCGGCGCCATACAGATCAGGGTAAAATATACAGGGAATGCCCTGTTCGCGCAGTAATATCAGGGCATAGGCAATAGGTCTGAACCAGTTATCGATAAAGGAAGCGATGGTTTGCAGGGGTTGTGTATCATGGTTGTCTGTGAAAGTAATGGTCAGTGCCGGGTTGTTTGCTATCAGGGTATTGTTGAAGATGGTGCGCATATCAAACCGGTTACCCTGCTGTGCAGCCTTTTGAAACGAATAGTGCAGCCCTACGTCAAATAATTGGATAATGCCGTTTGTCTGGTTGATATACCCCAGCAATTGTTCTTTTTCACCTTTCCAGTATTCACCAATGAAAAGCATGTCTTTTTTCTGATCTTCCCTGATGGTCTGCAGCCATGCGGTAAGAAACGCGGCGTTCATATGTTTCAGCGCATCCACCCGGAAGCCGTCAATACCGGTGGTGGCTGCATACCATTTACCCCAGTTTTTCAGTTCTTCTGCCACATAAGGATTTCTGAAGTTCACATCGTTTCCCATCAGGTAATCAAAATTGCCGTATTCTGTACCCGGCACGTTGTCCCATTGGTTTTGACTGTACTGATTATGTATAATAGCTATTTTATTGTCAATATTGGTACCGGTAAAACATTGCCAGTCCCATATAAAGGAGGAGTATTTTTTATTTCTTCCGGGAAAAGTAAAACGTGTAAAAGCTTTGGTGGTATAAGTCTGGCTATCTACCTGGTTGCGGTTGTCTGCCTGAACATTGTGTACAGTGACTGTTTCTTCTTCATCACCTCCGGTTTTGTGATTCAGTACAACATCGGCCAGTACCTGTATGCCATTATGGTGCAATGCTTCAATTGCCTGCAGGTATTCATCTCGGGTACCATACTTTGTACGTACTGATCCCTTTTGATCAAATTCCCCCAGGTCGTACAGATCATATACCGCATAACCGGCTTCATGGTCTCCACCTGCAGATTTATAGGCCGGCGGCAGCCATACGTGTGTAATGCCCAACGCGGCCAGTTGCTCAGCCTCTGCTTTTACATGCAGCCAAAGATTATTTTCTCTGGGGTAATACCAGTGAAAGAACTGGGCAATGGTGAGGTTACTCATATCGGCAGCAATTTTAATATCCGGTTTCCGGGATACGGATCAGTGATCACAATGAAATATATTGTGTTATAGAAAAACTGCTAAAAAGCTATGCCATGATGCTGTAAATGCCCGGTTACAGAGAGAGCTGCATTGTGGTTATAATACTATGCGGGAATGTACAGGTGTATGGTGGTTCCCTTATTGGTCATTCCTTCGGCCGTAATAAAACCATTGTGATTTTCTACAATGCGTTTACAGATAGCCAGCCCGATGCCGGTACCGCTGTATTTGGTTTTATTGTGCAGGCGCTGAAAGATCTTGAACACCTGCTCGTTGTATACAGGTTCAAAGCCAATACCATTGTCTTTGAAGGTAATGTGAAGATATTTTTTCTGCATATCAGAGCCGGCAAGGTGAGGGATAGCTGTAGCTGTAATATATTCTGCCCTGACAATAATGTGTGGAGTAATTCCGTGTTGCGTGTACTTCAATGAATTGCTGAGCAGGTTGCTGAACAATTGTCTGAACTGAAAGGGAATTACGGGAAGTTCGGGTAACGGATCTGCTTCAATAACCGCTTTTGTTTCATCCAGTTTTTCCCTGTATGCTTCTATTGCTTCCTGCAGTAGCAGGTAAAGAGAAACCGGTACTTTTTGGATCTGTTCTGTTTGTTCAATACTGGTTGTCTGGGCATATACCAGCAGGTCTTTGATCAGTGCTTTCATTTGTGCAGCGGTATTGTTGAGCCTGCAGAAAAACTCTGCCCCCTTTTCTGACAACTGCAGTTTTTCGTATTCAATGATGTAGGAAGAAAGAGTTTCTATTTTGCGCAATGGTTCCTGCAGGTCATGACTGGCAATGTATACAAAAGAAGACAGCTCCTGGTTCATCTGTTCCAGTTGCCGGTTTTTTTGTTCCAGCAGCCGTGCATGTTCCAGTTGCTGCTCTTCTGCCAGTTTCTTTTCTGTAAGATCGCGGGTTACTTTGATAAAACCTGTAATGTTGTTATCAATATCGTGCAGGGCCGTAATCACCATGCTGCCCCAGAACATGCTGCCATCTTTTTTTACGCGCCAGCCTTCATAGGATGCCCTGCCTTTTGATATGGCTTCGGCAATCAGTTGTTCAGGTAATTGCTGCTCTCTGTCTCCGGCAGTATAGAAGATACTGAAATTCTTTCCCATCACCTCTTCAGCCTTATAACCCTTTATCTTTTCGGCACCCTGGTTCCAGTTCTGTATATAGCCTTTACTGTCCAGCAGAATGATAGCATAATCCTGTATCTCATCTATCATGTTGTGAAAGCGTTGTTCGCTTTTTATCAGTGCTTCGTGGTGACGCGTATCTGCTGATGGGTTGCTGGTTGTTTGCTCTTGTTGCCTGTATGCGGTAATGTCTGTCAGGGTATTTAGCACGCCTTTCAATTGACCCTGTTCATCATACAAAGGTTGTGGATTGAAAACGATATTCCTGCGTTCTCCATCCGGTCTTTCCATGATCAGCTCTGTATTGATCGTGTTAAGAACAACGGAAAATTGCTTAATGGGAAAAGGCGATCCATCAGGATAATATATTCCCGGCAGATCAGACCATGTATCTTTTCCTGTAACCGGTTCACAACCCCAAAGACCTGCTGCTGCCTGGTTGTAATAGGTCAGTATGCCGTTTTCGTTGTACGCATACACAGCAATAGGTAACCGTTTTATAAAATCCGGCCAGGGATAATTTGCTGAAGTATCTTGTGTAAGAAGTGTAGCGTGCATCGACGGGATATTAATAAGGTCAATGTAAAGTCTTTTGTGTCTGTAATATTGCTATTGCCTGATTTGCAGCGATGCAAAATTGCAGCAATACAGTATTACAAGAGGATGGTTCTGGTAATCTCATTCAAATCTACTATTTTGAATTTAAATCAGTGAAGCAGCAGACTGAAATCATAAATATCATCCGGCTTTTAATGATAGCTGCAGAGCATGAAGTCCGTGCTACTGCAGAAGATGGTTATGTTATGACAAAACATTGTAATCGTATTAGTTCACTTTTTCTGTTTGCTGGTAACGTCCCATCAGTGTGCCTTTGGCAATGACGTGTACAGACATGGCATGCTCCAGTATTTGCCTGGTTTCACCTTCGTATACTGCCAACTCTGTATCCAATGCATATACATGTATGTAGTACCGGTGTGTACCGGATGGCGGGCAAGGTGGCGTATAACCCAGTTTACCGGCACTGTTAATGCCCTGTATACCCGGCGAGGTTCCTTCAGCAATATAACCGGATGGTGGAATGTTCCATGCCAGCCAGTGTGTAAACGTGCCTTTAGGTGCATCCGGATCTTCCATAATAATTACCAGTGACCTGGTGTTGGCCGGTATCTGGTCAATGTCCAGCGGGGGATGTATTTGTTGTCCGTTGCAGGAATATTTTTGCGGTATCATTTTTCCATGGATAAATGTGCTGCTGCTGATAATAAGGTCACTTATTTGTTGGGAAGACATAAACTGAAATTTAATACTTATTGCTATTCCTTAAAAAATCTGTGCCGTCACCGTGTAAGCTGTTCTGAGGATAGTATATGCGGGTTGTTTTCCTGGTTGAAAAAATAACCGGAAGGCTGGCGCTAATCAATGGTTAATGAGTACATTAGCAACAGGTTTTATTCAATAGAACGATGATTGAAGTTTTTCAGAATATCCGGGATATCTGCGACTTCAGAAAATCCCGCGAAGAGCTGGCCGACTATATTGAATTTTTTTCGGAATCTTCACCCGCTGCGTTCCGTCAAATAATTTACCAATGAGCAAGCCCATGCAAAGATGTTTGCCAACTGGACACCTGCTTTTTACTTCAACCCGGGTGATCCCTATAGCATAGACCTGGATTCCAGCCTTTTTTACTGTGGTTGCCGGTGAGAACATCCTTTTCCTGAGAAATGATATGATAACGCGGCATATACTGCCCACAGACCGCCTCTTTACTGTCCCTGCGGAATGGAAGCTGTGCTGGGGATCAAGCCAGGCAGGGTGGAGCAACCGTGTGATCAGTCTGCATGAATTGCCTGTTCAACGGCTACAGACCATTACCTGAAAATGATGAGCGATTCAATAGGCGAGTACCAACAACAGGCATGCAACTGAACACTTCCCCCGGTAGCAGACCGTTTGTTTGTGAACACTAAAAACCACCATTCGTTATTTTCACAGAGTTGTAGGAATATTTCCCCAAGCTTATTTTCCCATCCTGCGGGTCCGCACTGCTTTAACGGCTTTTATAAAATCCCGCGATGGGCATACGGGTATTACGATTTTAGTCATTTTTCGAAAGAAGTGATCAAATTCACCGGCAGCGTTTGTGTGAGCAGCAATAAATTGTCCGTTTTTGGTAACATAATAGGTTATGAAAGCTGTATACATATTCCTGTTGGTTTATTACTCATCTCTTACGCATCTTATGGTCAACAATACCCTGTTTCTATTGAGCCCTATCCACAGATGGTAAAAGCCGATCCCCGGTTAATACTGCAGACCGGCTACCTGGTGGTACCGGAAGCTGGTATAACCGGGGCTGGGTTATAGCCCCACTGCAAATGCCGCTTTTGTCTTCCTTGTGCCTTGCTTTATCCCTTCTCCCTGCCTTCCTGCGTCTTTCCTGCGGGTTAAAGCGTACAAACTAAGGGTTTCAACTCCGGGGTGGCAAAAAAAAGATAGAAGTTTGATAATACATGGTGGCAAGACCGTGGCTAAAAGCCACAGGATACATTTTCCGGAACTGCAAATTCCTGAAAGAAAGGTTAATGTTTTTTGCAGCGGGGAATCGCAAAGACCGGAAGGAGGAAGTGTGAATGAGCTATGGGCAAGAGTACAAAACAATTTCCACTTGAACAATCAAACAATATAACCAGCAGGTAATAGAGAAGCCACCAGTTGTAAGCTTCGAACGACTAGCTAATACAAGGTGCCAGCTGTCAGATTTTGGCTGTTAACGAAATACAAGTTCGTGCCTTTGCCTGCATTCTTCTTTCGGACTTTCCGGCTTCCGGTCTTCCGGAGTTTTTCTTATCCATCCAGCTAAGCAAATTCCGGAGATTGAAACATCCTATCAGTTTATTTCAATAAAATAAAGCTGGCTAATTGACACTGGGAATCATTGGTAAGCAATCGGACTTTTTTTTGCACTCCACGTTTTAAGGGCCATTCAAAAATCACCAACAGGATGCCCGGGAGGATTCTTACTAGTGAAATTACTTCGTGAGAACTTTTGCTACTTATACATACCCTGACGGGTGATAATTAGTTTTTTACGTGAAATAGCAACGAAATTCGCGGCCATAAAATTCAGTATTCATCACTAATGATTGTTACTGATATAGAGATAAAAATAATAATAAACATCAGTCGTTGTTAGCGTTACCTGGCTACAAAATGTACCTCCGGCACATAAAAGGAGAAGGCTATCTCAAAAGTAGTTTTTACCCGATTTTATTCGGGTACCTCTGATGGAGAGAATTTTCGTTTACGCAATTCTCAGAACCTTCAGATTACTTTTGAGATAGCCTCCTTTTCTGAGAACCCTGTTGAACAACTACAACTATCGAACATATTTTATAAGCCATTGGAGGCGCTTTGTGAATGCTGGCTGAAGCGTAGCTCTTCTCCCTGAATAATGAAGAAAAGGTTTTGCAGTTGATGTAGATACAGCATATTGCGTACAATAGGCTGATGCGAAAAATCCAAAGGGAAATAATCATTGTCCAGCTCAATGGAATAGCTTCTTTCGGGTCTTTTACATTGCCATACCTTGAAATAGGAATGAAAACTGAATCCCAGATCCAGTAAAAGCTGGTCGGTTATCTTTACGCATTCAAGCCTTTCGGATGCTGCGCTTTCGTATTCACAAACATTATTGTTTTCAAATCCTACCAGTTTGCCCCGCATGCTCTCATGATCATTTTTCAGACAACATATCTTACAAAGTACATTATCTGCCAAAATGTAATTGCCAATCCTGAATTCTTCAATTATAATCATTGCCAGCATTTTTTAATAAATTCTAAATACAGCCGGTTGGGTTTGGAAGGCACAGGTAATCGGTTAAAAAAAGGTCACACTTTTTTTTACAATCACAAAAGCCCTGGCTTTTGCCAGAGCATTTGTCCTCTTTTCAGGGCTTTTATAGCTGGTAAGCATCTATTGCCCATACAAAACAATCTACCCGTAACCACTTTAATTGTAGTTAAGATCATTTTAAACCGGCCATTGGGTTTAATATCATTCGGTAAATGCGCAGGGATAACGCATTTTATTCAATGCACACTGATAAAGGTATCTCAGATGATTAATATAATGGCCAGGATGAAAATCCAGCCCTGTTATAAACCAATATCCTATGAAAACCAATACTCCTATGAAAACAATTAAAGGTATACACGCAATTTGTGATAACTATTATAATATCCGGTAATGATTTTATATAATTCACACAGTCTTTCCCGCCACCAGCTTTTGCATTGTTATGAAACTGAACCACGCCACTATTCTTTTGGCCACTTCTTCAGAGGAAGCAGAGTTCTGACCAGTAATGATATTGCCATCAGCCACTACATAGCTAACATTGTCTGTAGTACTGGTATAGAGAGCGCCCAGCGATAAAAGTGTATCTGCTAATAAGAAAGGTATTACGGCGGTTAATCCTGTTAACCATTCTTCGCTATTGCTAAATCCCGTAAGATGTTTACCTCTTATCAGTAATTCGCCATTTTCATCCTTTACACATAACAAGCCGGCAACCCCATGGCCTACGGCCCCGATAAGCTTACCGCTATTGTTAAAAGCTTCCAGCAATCGTGTTACTGTTCTGTTGCCCGCAATATCCCAAAAAGCACCATGTCCGTCAGACAGGAACACCACATCAAAATCGTCAGACCTCATATCCTTCAGTAAAGTGGAATCCGATAAAAATGTCATATCAATCGCATCTTTCAGGAAACGTTTTGCATTCCGGGCTTCAATTATAACAGACTCATCTGATGTGTCTAACGGAACAGTGCCTCCATTGGGTGTTGCTATCGTGATCCTGGCGCCGGCAGCCATAAACACATGATAAGGGATTGAAAGATCTTCCAGCCATGTATTACCATTTCCATCGGAACCTGGTTTATTGTGCGAGGTTGTTATAAACAATACATTCATAAAATTCACGCTTTATAGAACAGTGTTATTATTGATTATGTTGCCTGACTGCAGCTTTAGTGCTATTGTACTCCACTATCCGCATGCTGTGTTCCGGATACAACTGATATTGAAACATCCTTGCTCTGTGGTGTATTGGCATTGTAGAATTTGGTACATAGGTATCATCATGATTGTAAGTTATTGGGTGTGATATTGTGTGAAAAACATATATGTAATAGCGCTATGAACCGGGCAGGCAAAGGTGTTGTAAATATGCGGTGTGTAATACGGGTGAATGAAGGAGTGTTCCGAAACATAAGAAATGCCCATACCGGGCATATAATAATGCTTAACATAATGAGACCTGCAGGCCCCATACAGGCCGGGTACCGGTATTTCAGGGAAAGCCTAAACGAATCTCATCCATCGTAGCTTTGGACATATAACCGGTTAACCATGCTGTCAGTACAAATTTTTCCATTTTGCAGGTATTAAGAGCATTGAAAATATTTAAGCTTTAGAAAAGAACTACCATTAGCTCTGTTAACCTATCGGTGAATCTTATATACTGTTGGCGATTATAAAGATTCGATAATCTTAACCAATTCTTCTTTGGATTTGCTTAGTTTTACCTGAGGCATTCTCCGCATTTCATCTTTTTTACCCTGTTCATACAACAGGCTATTATCTGTCAGTGTCGAAAATTTCTTTTTAAGCTTACCTTTCTGCTCATTCCGGTTGCCTTTCACCTTCGTCTTTTCCGGTATTTTGTTTGACATTGGTAATGTTTTTATGTTATGTAAAGGTGAACGCATCGTTGCAGATAAATGTTATACAATCACCGGAATCTGTTACATTATTCACACTTTAGAGTACCTGATAAAACGAAGACCATCATTGTAATCCATAACAGTATGGAAAAATGTTTATTTAGTGATAATTTCCTTTCCAGTTGTCTGTTGATCCTGATCTTTTTAACCTCATTCAAAGCTTTTTATAAATTAGCACTGCTTCTGCAAACTCCCCACTGTTCCCGTTTCTTAATGCTTCGGTAAACAAATCAACTACAGTGTTTTTTTCGTGTTGCGAAAAAAGTACCAGCATAAAATACCATTCAGCGCTATAGGTAAAAGAAGGTAGTAGTAGGATGACACAACATTTGTGTAAAAACAGGCTGTCATTACACAACCATATTAAAGGGTTATGTGATTCACACATGAGGAGTTTTACAGTTCATCCAGCATGTTGCGTCTTTTCTGTTTGATCAGTTTGAAATGCGAAGATGTAAGCCCGGTCACTTTTTTAAATTGTGCAGAAAGATGTGATACACTGCTGTAATGCATCAGGTAAGCTATTTCAGTAAGATTCAGTTGATCGTATACAAGTAGTTCTTTTACCCGCTCAATCTTGTGAGTAATAAAGTACTTTTCAATGGTAGTACCTTGCACTTCTGAAAACATATTGGCAAGATAAGTGTAATCGTAGTTTAATTTCCGGCTTAAAAATTCAGAGAACTTAATGTTCAATGGCTCTTCTGAATAATGTACCAGTTCAATAATAACATTTTTGATCTTCTGAATGATTATGCTTTTTTTATCGTCCATCAGTTCTAGTCCCGATAGCAGTAAAGCGGCCTGTATCTGATCGTGTTGCTCATTGGTAATGTTCTCAATAATTTCTACTTCACCCAACTCCACCACAATACAATGTAAACCAAGTTTTGTTAAAACGTCCTTTACTACCATTTTGCATCGGATACATACCATATTTTTAATGAATAATTTCAAAAGGAATTTATTTATGCAAAGTTGGATATCCTGAAGCGTGTTAAAGGGGTACAAGGATGATCAGAGTGGCATATAAAGATAGTCAAAAATTGTTATAGAACCCTTTTGTATCTCTTTATGCATCGTTCCTGGGCAACAAGTGGCCAAACTGAAGGTCATCAATATCCATATTTCTTTCTACCTGTCTTATTGCCATATTACTGAATTTTTAGTCTTTATGAAGTTGCAACAGCAGTTCCCGTTGGTTTGGGAAAAAAGCTGTTATCTATAAAGTGGAGGGTGCAATGTGCCACATGCAACTGGAGTTCTTGCTCTTCTTTGTCCTTATTTTCAGGAGGTTTTATATCAATCAACCGTATCAGAAGCGAAAATCCCTGGACCACCAGTGTTATAAGTAGCACTATAAAACAAAAGAAAGTCCTCAGAGTCAAACCATTTACATTGACCGGCATTCCAGATACAATTGGGTGAATAAAAAGGGTATAATGTATATGTTACTAAAAGATAAATTAAAGTCTAAACAATAATAACACCCGGGATATGCGGAAACTGTGAATAATGCAACTTATATCAGTGATTGTATAATAGTTGGTTCGGAAAATATGTACAACTTTATAAAATGAAACAAATAAAAATAATATTGCTTGGCGCTGTATCTCTTTTATCGGGCATGTTTATATATGCTCAGGCCAGTGATGCTTCTGTTATGATTAACAATGAAAACCACCATGCGGTAATGATACCGATTGACCATCCGGAAAAAGATGCGAGGGAGGCTTTAAAGCTACGGCTTGAACGTTCCGGCTTAAAAGAAAAGGTAAAGAACGGTGTAGCAAGATACAGAGGAGTTATTCTTTCTGAGATCAGCCCGGACAAAGTGGACATTTATACAAAGGTGGAAGCAGGACCCAATAATAGCAGTGTTGTTTATATGGCCGTATCCAGAGGATATAATAACTTTACCAGTAGTGGTGCAGACAGTAGCATTACACAAAAGGTAAAGACATTTCTACAGTCTTTTGTAATGGATGCAGACAATCATTCTGCTGATCTCGGGATCACCAGCCAGTTGGATGATATAAGTAAAAACGAAAAAAAATATCAGCAATTACTGGATGAACAAGCTGATCTGAAAAAGAAAAAGTCAACTATAGACAGCAGGCTTCTGGAAATACAAAATAATCTTACCCTGGAAAAAGAAAATATTGATAAAAAGAAAACAACTTTGCAGGATGCCAGATACAAACGGGGTAAACCGTAATTCCTGTCACACAAACTTCCTACTTACTATGCATACTGAATAGCCTTAAAAACAGGTTGACAGTTTTAAAAATAGTCCCGGTTGCCTCAGGTAACCGGGATTTTTGTTTGATAATAGCTGCAGTTTTTTTATGTTCAGTGCCGGACAGAAGCATTTAGGTTGTATAAAAATCAGGAACAGTCAATCGTTTTATTAAGCTTACCTTTGGATAGCCCGCCTTTTTTGACCGCACTTTAAATAAAGACAAGCATTATGAAAATTGCATATATCGGTACATACCCGCCGAGGGAATGCGGCATTGGTACGTTTACACAAAACCTGCTGACTTCTGTGACCAGCTCAGATAAAGATAGCCGAAGGCAACAGGAAGCAATGGTAATAGCTATGGATGATCAGGAAGATTCATATGATTACCCCAGGGAAGTTCAATTAACAATCCGGCAGGAACAACAGGGTGATTATTTAGAAGCCGCCCGGTTTGTTAACCTGAGTGGTGCAGATATATGTATACTGGAACATGAGTTCGGAATATTCGGAGGGCAGAACGGTGTGTATATACTGCCTCTTCTGCATAGGCTGGAAGTACCGTTTATCGTTACCCTGCACACCGTATTAAAAACTCCTTCCTATAATGAAAAAGCCATACTTACAGAAATATGTAAAATGGCGACGAGGGTAGTGGTTATGACCAATAAAGCCATTGAGTTTCTTACAGGCATTTATGATATACCCGGCACAAAGATCAGGCTTATTGAACATGGTGTTCCTGATCTTAAGTATGATCACGCACTGGCAAAAAAGCAGTTCAAACTAGAATCCAAAAAGGTGCTGCTTACATTCGGTTTCATCAGCAGGAATAAAGGTATAGAAACGGTAATCAGAGCTTTACCTTCTGTAGTAAAAAAATATCCCGAAACAGTTTATCTCATTCTTGGTAAAACACACCCTGCTGTATTACGACATGCTGGCGAGGAATACAGGATTTATCTTTTACGGCTGGTCAAAAAGCTGAACCTGGAGAAGCACGTGTTTTTTTTAAATGAATTTATCGGACAGGAAGAATTGTTTCAGTATCTCCATGCAGCAGATATTTATATTACTCCCTATTTAAATGAGGCACAGATTACCAGTGGCACATTATCATACGCTATAGGGGCAGGCACCGCAGTTATTTCCACACCTTATTGGCATGCAGCAGAATTGCTGGCCGATGGCAGGGGCTGTTTATTTAACTTTAATGATTCGGAAGCGCTTTCTGCTATCCTGACAGACCTGTTAGATCATCCTGATAAACTGAGCATTTTACGTAATAAAGCATATACCTACGGACGTGAAACCACCTGGCCCAGGGCGGGTGCCAAATATAATGAGCTGATCAATGAAATACTAAAAGAACAGGCCGGACAACCACCCAGGAAGGAAACGATCCTTGATCCGCTTTTATTACCACCTTTTCTGTTAGATCATGTTAAAAGAATGACGGATGATACCGGCATTATTCAACATGCCAAGTTTGGTATTCCTAATCTGAAAGAAGGGTATTGCCTGGATGATAATGCAAGAGCTTTATTAATGGTATTAATGGCTTATAAGCAAATGAAGCTGCCATTGTCACTGGAATTACTGCCCATTTACCTGAGCTACATTCATTATATGCAAAATGAAAATGGTACTTTCCGTAACTTTCTTAGTTTCAGAAGAGACTTCCTGGATGAACAGGGTTCAGAAGATTCTTTTGGCCGTGCTATCTGGTCACTGGGGTATTTACTGGGCAATGCACCGAACGACGCTTATTTCCAATCCGGCAAACAGATTTTTTTTGATGCTGTTCCAAACTTTGAAAAACTGGCATCTATCCGCAGTATAGCCAATACTATTATAGGTACTTCGTATTATCTGCAAAGCAGCCCGCATGATGAAGCGATAATAGATATTCTGAGAACAATGGCGTACAGGCTGGTAGATCAATATAAACAAAACAGTGAAGATGGATGGAACTGGTTTGAAGCATTGCTGGCATACGATAATGCAATACTACCGCTTTCACTGCTTCATGCTGCCGGCATACTGCATGATGAAGATATTCTGCATACTGCAATAGAAAGTATGCAATTTCTGTCAGACATCACATTAAAAGACGGGGCATTATCGCTGATAGGTAATGAAAAGTGGTATGTAAAACACGGTGAAAACTCTATGTATGCACAGCAACCATTAGATGCTCAGGCAATGGTATTAATGTTCCATCAGGCGTTTCATTTAACAAAAGACAGAACATACCTTAACAAACTATACTCCTCTTTTATGTGGTTTCTTGGCGAAAATGATATGCGGATGAGTCTTTATGATTTTGAAACAAAGGGATGCTGTGATGGACTGGAAAGCTATGGGGTGAATCGTAACCAGGGGGCAGAAAGCACCCTTGCTTACCTGATTTCTCACCTGACAGTGCTGCAGGCTTTTGATGATTTTTATAAACATGAAAACTAATGCGGGTAGCAGTACTTTCACCCATTGCATGGCGTACCCCACCACGCCAATATGGCCCCTGGGAACTGGTAGCTTCCAATATTACAGAAATGTTAGTGGAACGGGGTTTGGATGTAACATTGTTTGCTACAGGCGATGCTGTTACAAAAGCCAGCCTGGATTACTGTATTGATCATCCTTATGCCGAAGACCCTGCTGCTGATGCAAAGGTTAATGAATGCCTTCATATCAGTCATCTTTTTGAAAAAGCGGACAAATTCGATATCATTCACAATCACTATGACTTTTTACCGCTTACTTATTGCCGCCTGATCAATACCCCTATGGTCACAACCATACATGGATTTTCTTCATCCCTCATCCTTCCTGTGTATCAGAAATATAATTCCACCACCAGTTATGTCTCTATCAGCAATGCCAACCGGCATCCTGAGCTAAACTATATTGCCACTATACATAACGGAATCAATACCAGCGAATTTACATTGGGTGCACATCCGCAGGATTATCTGCTGTTCTTTGGCCGTATCCATCCGGAAAAGGGAACACGGGAAGCAATTGAGCTGGCTATACGATGTGGCAGGAAACTGATTATTGCAGGTCTTATACAGGATACTGAATATTTTAATACACAGGTACACCCGTTCATTGACGATGACAGGGTTGTGTATGCCGGTAATTGTAATACCATACAAAGAGATCTGCTGCTGGGGAATGCCCTGGCACTTATCCATCTGATTTCATTTGATGAACCGTTTGGCCTCAGTGTGGTAGAAGCCATGTGTTGCGGTACGCCTGTTATTGCTTTTAACAGGGGAGCTATGTCGGAACTGATATTGCCCGGGCAAACGGGTTTTCTGGTTAATACACTGGAAGAAGCAGAGCTGGCTGTAAGACAGGTACATCTTATTGACAGAGCCAGTTGCAGGGAATGGACCCTTGCCATGTTTTCGAGAGAGCGGATGGCAGATGATTACATCAATGTGTATCAGCAGATACTCAGCCGCTAACCGCCGGTTGATTTTTTAGTTCAGAAAGCAACTCTGCAAGGTTAACTGTACTGTATGTGGACGCATAATCGGACATAGCATAGGGGATAATGAGATTTCCGTTATGTATCATAGATCCACAGGAATATACCACGTTTGGCACATAACCGTTCCTTTCATTATCGTTTGGCATCAGCAACGGGTTGGCTAACCGGCCTATTTCCTTTTCGGGATTCTGAAGATCAAGCAGTGAAGCGCCCAATACATATTCCCTTACAGGGCCTACACCATGTGTAATCACCAGCCATCCTTCCGGCGTTTCAATAGGAGAGCCGCAATTTCCCATTTGTACAAATTCCCATGAATATTTGGGCGTTTGTAAAAGACTTGCCTGCCTCCAGATGTTAATATTATCTGAAAAAGCAATGTAATTGTTAACACCATCTGTACGGCAAAGCATGGCATATTTTCCATTGATCTTTCTGGGAAACAATGCCATTCCTTTATTCTGTGCCACTTCTCCATGCACAGGCATTACTTTAAAGTGATAAAAATCTTTCGTAAGCAATAGTTTAGGCAGTATGCTAACGCCATCGTAAGCTGTATAAGTGGCATAGTAGGTAACTTCGCCATCATCTGAAACGAACCGGACAAACCGGGCATCTTCAATACCCTTCATTTCTGTATCGGCAATTGGGAAAATAACTCTTTCAGAAATGGCTGTATCTACTGAAAAATCCATTTCATAGTGTGAAGAAGCCAGCCACATCATTTCATTCAGCATGATATTGCCCTGAAGATCATCCTGCATCAGCATTCTGGTTTCTTCCACGTATCTTTTCAATTCTTCATAGGTAAATGTGTCAGTTAGTTTATCCATCATAACCTGATAGGCTTTTTTATTGTAATCCTGCATTTCATCCAGCTTCCGGAGAAAAGAAGTTTTATGATAGGTATGGTTTTTTATATGTTCAGGTGATTCCAGCATTTTTCCTATAGGTTCAATAGTAATGTTATTCCGGATATCAATAATGCCCGAACGAAATACTACTGACGATATATGTCCCTCACCTGTGGCCCTGAAACTGATGATCACCCTTTTTTCTCCCGCAGCCAGTTCAGACTGGTCCGGATCTTCCATAATAGATGGATTAAAAAAAGCGGCTGCTTCGATGGAATACTCCATTGTGAAGTAGGCTCCTATCAGTACACGCTGAACTGCATTCAAGGTAAGCGGGTCTATGTTGTATTGCCTGAATAAAGGGGATAACCTGGTATAATGCTTTTCAAAAATGCGGGAAATGCTTCTGTGTCTTTTTGAATAATCTCTCAATACCTGCGTCAGCATTTCATGTTGCTGCTTTTCGGTAAGTGATAGTATTCGATAGATCAGTTCTATGGCCCTTTCATCAGTCTGGTACAGGAAACGGGCAATGACACGGCTTGCATCCGGCTGAAATAATATATCTTTTCTGGTAACGGTAACTGGCATAAATTGTTTTTTTTGAACGGGGCTGTGTGTTATTTGCTGATTGAATGAAAAAAGAGAAAGTTGAATAATAAAATAACTATCCTTACTGGTCCTGATAGTAGCTGTTTTTCTCCCGGCAGCCTCCTGGTATCTCTCTCAATGTTGCAGGAAATGTGAGAATGTGCAGACTGACCGCCACTAAGATCAATGAAAAAATCCGCTGTAAGAGCGGATTCCCATTCTTTGTTTTTTTGAACTTTAAAGCCCATCGTCCATAGGGGGAGTATTCATTTTTCATTTTAATGACTATATCCGGGAAGTGTACAACTCCATTTGGAACCCATGTTGTGTCTTACCTGTAAATAAGCCACCTTTATTGTTACTTTCTCATTGCTCATCTTTACTGTCAATTCCCTGGTATTTGCTGTTGCCAGCTTCTGATTGTTGTTCAGATCCAGGAAGTTTAGCAGTTCATCCTGAATGTGAAAATCCTGCAACTCAATAAATTTCTTTCTGTTTTTATTAATCCCGCCAATCTTCCCGGCTGTAGTTTGCCAAAAGCCATATTAATAGGAGCAAATATGGTAAACGTCCTTTTGGGGAAAGGATGGTATCCAGATCAATAGCTTTCAGGCTTGGTGACGTTGTGGCGAAGTGTTTATCGTTCATCACAACTTCTGCTACATTTGCCATTATCATTTATTTAACTGCGGGTAGAATAACCTGCTGTACGTGTAAGGTAAGCTTATTCGCCGGATCAGAAGGGTTTATTATTCATGTATGAAGCAGTGAATACAGTTAAAAGCATGTTGTGCTGACCGGCCTGAACGTGATAACAAGGTGTTTTTGTACATTACCACAAATTCCAAACTACCGGCGAGATCTGTTAAAAAGCGTTTCCGCAAAAGGCAGGTGGGCAAGGATAAGATATCTACCGTTGTCTTTCATCTCCATTAACAACAGCAAATCAATTAAGGAGCCTTACTATAACCCAACAGTCCGGGCATTCACCAGTGCTGAGTGCCTCAAACTCTCTTTCTTTACTTTTTGTACCATTGCAACAAACAGCACTGTTATAATATTTCAACATATCCGTCCGTTCCGTTCACACGGATACGCTGCCCGTCTTTGATCAGCCTGGTGGCGTTTTCTACGCCTACAACGGCGGGTAAGCCATATTCACGGGCAATCACGGCACCATGGGTCATTAATCCGCCTACTTCGGTCACCAGCCCTTTAACAGACACAAACAAAGGCGTCCAGCTGGGATCAGTAAAAGCTGTTACCAGGATATCTCCGGCTTCCAGGTTTGCATCTCCCATGTTCATAATAACACGTGCCCGTCCTTCAATAATGCCGGAAGAAACTGCCAGACCCGCAATCGCATTGGCAGGAAGATCTTCCCGTTTATATGATCCTGTAATGATTTCGCCATCAGAAGTGATCATTCGTGGGGGTGTTAGCTTTTCATAAAACTGGTGTGCTGCTTTTCGCTGACTGATCAGTTGTTCGTCTGCCTTATAATTACTGATCACTTCACGCAGCTCTTCAAAAGTGAAATAGTAAATGTCTTCTTTTTCATGGATCACATTGGCTTGTACAAGCCTTTCCGCTTCTTTCAGTAAAGCCTGTTTATAAATAAAAGAGTGACTTACAATGCTGTATTTGGGATATTCACGATAGCCTGTATAATTCCGCACCAGGTTGATCATGCGTTGGGTTTCCTCTGCTTTCTGTGCCCCACCGGGTAATTGTTGTAATCGCTCCAGTAATTCCTGTTCTTTAGCCAGCGCTTCCTGTCTTCCTTGTTCAAATTTCTGCTTACCGGCACCAGGTGCAAGGTTTTTAATATTGCTGAGGATCATGGGTACCAATGTGGTTGGCTTTTCGTTCCAGCGTGCCCTGGTAATATCAATTTCACCGGCACAGCGCATGCCATATTTGTCAAGGTAGGCAACGATAGCATCCCGTGCCCGCTGTCCGCCATTCAACAGAACCATTTTCTCCAAAAAGTTATCATCCTTCACCTGTTGTAAAAATGCAATCACTTCAGGGTAAGGGCGTATCGTATCTGCCACATCCAGTAGTTCCAATCCCATTTCAGAAGTAATGTTGTTGGGTACAGATTGGGACAGTGTATCTGCTGCATTTTTTTCACCCAGCCATTCCTGCATCTTTTCATTGATCCATGCCGCTGCATTCATAGCTGTCATGAATACACCAAAACTTCGCGGATCAGATAATTCCTTTTTGAGTTCCCGCTGATCCTGCAGTATAAAATCAAGTAAGGCTGTGCCTGATACTGATTGAATATTTTGCTTCAGCGCTGCTATAGATGCCTGGCTTTGCTGAACCAGTTCGTCAACAATTACCGGGTCATATTCGTTGAATGTTTGAAAACGATCCAATGGTGAATATTGATTATTGTTGCCATGGTTTTCATTGGATGACAGCGGTATAAAGTTTCGGTCAATGATGGTGGCTACTGCATCTTTGAGAAGCGGATCGTGTTGTTCCATTATATGTAATAGCTGTTTTCTGCCATTAACTGAAGTCAGGCTGCCTGAGATATCTACAAATAATCTTCCCCCGGCCTTGTACATGGGTGTCATTGCGGTCAATTGCCATAAGGACAATCCTAGTGGTTTCATGGGGTCGGTCATCATTTGCTGGTGCCCGACTGATATGTACACATGTTTTTTCTGATCATTGGCTTCGGGAACAGGAAATAAAGTAGTGATGGGCCTGCTCTGGACAATGTAAAATACATCATTAGCCAGGCACCATTCAATATCCTGCGGGCTACCGAAGTGTACTTCGATCTTTCTGCCTATGTGCACAAGCTGTACAATCTGTTCATCACTCAGTACTTGTTGATTCTGTTGTCCGGGTTCTATAGACTGCTGTTGGGTGCCGCCATCTTTTGCAGCATATACAGCCAGTTGCTTGGTGGCGACTTTCTTCTCAGTCACCTTATCGTTATACACTTTATAGTGATCTGCATTCACCAGGCCGGCAACCAGTGCTTCACCCAATCCGAAGCTTGCATCAATGGCTGCTATTTTCCTGTTACCGGTAACAGGGTCGGCAGTAAACATGATGCCTGCTGCCTGTGGAAATACCATTTGCTGTACTACTACCGCCAGGCTGACCGTACGGTGATCAACACCATTTTGCATGCGGTAAATCACTGCGCGTTCTGTAAACAACGATGCCCAGCATTTGCTGATATGTTGCAGTATAGCGTTCCGGCCAATAATATTCAGGTAGGTATCCTGCTGGCCCGCAAAAGAGGCGGTAGGTAAATCCTCTGCTGTGGCACTGGAGCGTACAGCATAGGCTTTCTTTTCGCCCAGCTTTGCCAGGTGAATGCCAATGGCTGCTGCAACGTTGTCCGGGATCGGGATCTGTTCAATAATACTGCGGAGTACATGGCTCAACTCGCCGATCTTGCGGATATCTTCCGGCTTTAGCAGCGATATCTGATCCAGCAGTGCTTTTACCGGCAACGTTTCCTGCACGATCTTTCTAAAGACTTCAGCTGAAATACAAAAACCATCCGGTACATGAATGCCTTCAATCCGGGTAAGTTCACCCAGGTTGGCGCCTTTTCCTCCGGCTATATGCAGTTGGGTATTGTCAATGCCCCGGATACTGAATACAAATGAGTGCATACGGATCCTGTTTTTGTGGTGACAATTATTTTTTATTCAGTTGTACTGTTGTTTGGTTCATGACTTCAATTGCTTTTGAAAAATACTTTTCAAGCACTTTTACTTCTTTGTTTGAAAATGATGTCAGCAGTTTTTGTGATTTTTTGCGAAAATCTTTATACAGCGGAGCCAGCAGTGTCATTATATTTTCAGTATTGGGCACAATGATCACTTTCCGTCTGTCGTTTGCCGCCAATTGTCTTTTCACCAGTTTTTTCTTTTCAAACCGATCTATTAAACCTGTAACAGCGCCTGTTGTTAACCCTGTTAAAGTGGCCAGTTCACCTGCGGTCATTTGCCCCTTTTCCATCAGGAACCCCAGGTATTTATGATCAGTGCCCGAAAGCCCCGCTTTCCTGGCAACTGTCTCGTGCATCTGGATAGATGTAAATGCGTATAACTGGCTTAGTTTCCGTATCTGCCGGGTGATCTCGTTTTCCATTTTATATCTTATTCGGTAAATATCTTAGTTGCTAAGATAATATTAATCAGGGAATATATCAGGTTTTTTAAATAAGAGCCTGATGGGGAACGGTATAGTATAAAAAATACAGGCCCGCCAACCGGCGGGCCTGCTTGGTTTCATGGCCTCTTTTCCCTTTTACTACTTTAATAGTTCAGACAGTTTTGTTTCAAGTGCATCACCGCGCAGATCGGCGGCTACAATAACGCCTGAGGGATTGACCAGGAAGTTGCGGGGGATACTGGTAACTCCATACATTAATACGGTATTACTTTTGGGGCCTTTTCCATCAAACAATTGTGTCCAGGGCATGCCATCTTCCCGTAGCGCACGTAACCAGTCCTCTTTTTTTGTATCGAGGGAAATGGAAAGGATCTCAAAATTCTTTTCTTTATATTTTTTGTAGGCGGCCAGCAGCGCAGGGTTTTCGGCTCTGCATGGCTGACACCAGCTAGCCCAGAAATCCAGCAGTACATATTTGCCCCTGTATTGATCAAGAGATACGATGTTGCCTTTTTCATCCGGCTGTGAAAACGGAATTGCTCTTTCACCTACTCTTGTTTTGCGCAGTGCATCAAAACGTGACTGCAATTGTTCCCCTTTTTCAGATTTGCGCAAACGGTCGCTTAAGCTAAGAAATAAAGGTTCTGCGATTAATCCCATTGTACTTCTGCCGCGCCTTACAACAATGTTCAGGCTTTCTTCTGCATCAGGGTATTGTTTTATAAAACCGTTTTCGATACTGTCTATCTTTTTGTACAGTATTGTCATTTCAGGCATCAGTTTATTCATTGATGCTGTATCTTTTAAAAGATAAAATGCTTTGGCCTGGTCGTTCAACGGTTTTAATGCCTGCTGCAGTGGTTGCAGTGCTGCCTGCATTTTTTCTTCAGGTGTCTGTTGGGCAAAAGTGTATTGGTTAAACAGGATAGCCAATACTGCTATGATGATTGTTTTATTCTTTTTCATGATGTACTTGTTTTTAGGGATTGTTATTCATTCCGGGATTCTGTACCATTACTTTTGGTGGGAAACGCAGAACAAAACGTTCTGTTTTCAATGCATAGGTTGCTGACAGGGTACCATCTGCCGCCATCAGTTTATGCGTAAACTGCAGACCGGTCAGCAATGGATCTACGGAAAGGCGTCTCATATCAAACCATCGATAACCCTGTACTGCAAATTCACGCTGACGTTCTTCCATAATAAAAGATATCAGTTTTATTTTGTCTGCAGCAGTATCTGCAGGAATGGCAGCGTCTGTATCCGGCATCCTGTTTTTTCTCAGGGTCAGCAGGTCGTCTGTAGCTTTGGTCAATTCTCCGCCACGGGCATAGCATTCAGCTCTGAGCAGGTATAGATCGGGTAGTACAAAACCAACCTGGGTAAGCAATGGGCCAATCCTTCTGTAAGTATTGGGAGGAATAGCGCCTGAAGGGTAAGCTTTGTTGGTATAGAACTTTAACCTCAGGTCGCTGGGTTTGAACAATATTGATACAGATGGAGACATTACGAAGATGTTGATAAAATATGCGTAGGTATTGGAGAACTGCCTGCTGAAAAAATTCTCTTCATACGTAGCATGTGTAGGCAGGGTAGGACCACCCAGCGCTGCAATGGGCAGAAAAGCACCGCCGGTAGCAAAAGTCTGGTTGTAGTTGTACAACCTTACCGGAAGTACAGACTGGCTGAGGTCTGTAAATGCATCATTGAAGAGTGGCAGCGCTTTATCATATTGTTGCATAAATACATACACTTTACCCAGCAGGGCCCTGCCCAGCGCGCGTGACATGCGAAGCCGTGCAGTGAGTTTTTCAGGCAGATCCGGAATGGCAGTCTGAAGATCGCTGACAATCTGGTTGTACACTTCCTGTACAGATGCACGGGTAAAATTGGTCACCGTTACGTCTGCTGAATTGACTAGTGGAAACCCGGGATCTTTCGCTGCTGTAGCAGGATTGTAAGGCTTTGCATAGTAATTGATAAGATGGAACAATGTCCAGGCACGGCCGGTCAGGGCTTCGGCACGCAGGTTTTTTTTCTGTGTTTCAGGCCCGTCAGCACTCATCACCTCGTTGATGATCTTATTGTAGAGATAGATATTGGTCATCAGGCCATCCAGTTCAGGTGCGCTTTCCTCTGGTTCATATACTTCATCATCCCATCGGAAAAGCCTTTGTTCACGGGTAGTGGCGGCATCAAAAAATGATTTGATAGCAATTACATCATCTGCCAGCATTACCTGCGGATTGGCTGTAACGTTGAGTAGCGTGGCGTTGGTTAGCAACCTGCCATAATCGTCTGTGGTACTGGCAATCACTGAACCTTTAGGTACCACTTCCAGGAAACTTTTTTTGCAGGAAGAGCCCAACGCTACCATGCCTGCAGTAATGATATATAGATAAGCTGAATAGGTTTTCATACTGTTTGTTTTAAATGGATACATGAGCGCCAATGGTAAATCCGTTCTGGTTAAAAGGAATAGAACGTATACCGCCTTCTGTAGAGTTACCAATGCCATTGTGGAACTCCGGATCAATACCATAATGATTGGCTTTCCATAACATCACATTGTTGATCTGTACGCGGATGCTCATTGCCTTGGCTTTTACCCGCTGCAATAAAGGAGTGGGGATATGCCAGGCGAGTGTCACATCACGCATTTTAATAAAGGCGGCATTCAGCACATTTACGTTGCCCATTGTATAGTACGTTACATCACGCTGAGCTGCTAAAGCTGCTGTAGGAACCCAGCCGGGGATATTGGTAAACGCTTCATCGCCCGCTTGTTTCCACCTGTTGGCAAATTCAGCATTGATATTGCCGCTGGTAAAGTTGCCGGCAGCATGTACCAATCCTCTGCCGGTGTAGAGGCTGTTTACATCGCGGCGCATTTTATTGCCAAAGTTGTATACGATGTTTATATCCAGGGTAAAGGACTTGTAACGTATGCTGTTGCTGATGCCTCCGTTCCATACCGGTTGTGCAGTGCCCATGTACAGTATATCGTTCGTGGTTGCTGCATTTTTAGCTTTGGAAGTAGAGTTGTCATTAAGCTGCACCAGCGGATTGCCGTCTTTATCCAGGCCGCCGTAACGATATGCAAACAATGCGTAGGCTGCATAACCGGCAAGGTAATTGGCATCTGTTTTACCGGCTGCTGTGGTAATGGGTGTTGCCAGGTTCAGCTTAGTGATCTTATTGTTGTTGTACGAAAGTGTAAATAGTGTGCTCCAGTCAAGGTTTGTGCTTATAAGGTTGCGCGTATTCAATGAAAGTTCCACCCCCTTGTTCACCATGTCACCCAGGTTGCCGGTGATCTGTGCATAGCCGGAGAATACATTGGTGTTAACCCTGCCTATAAGATTTTCTGTTTTTTTGTGATACAGATCAATGCTGGCATTGATGCGGTTATTGAGTACAGAAAAATCAATACCCAGGTTGATAGTGCGGGTGCTTTCCCAGGTCAGCGCCCTGTTGGCAGGAGTAGAGATTACCAATCCTGTACCTTCTGTACCTGTTATCTGGTTATTGGGAGTAAGGATGTCGTAAGAAGCTGCGGAACCGGGATTGGGGCTGTTGCCGGTAATGCCATAGGTGGTGCGAAGTGCAAGCCTGTTAAGCCATCCAACAGGTTGCATAAAGTTTTCTTCACTGAGCAACCATTTTGCGCCGGCGCTCCATATAGGTCTGTTTTGCGCAGATTTGTCTTTGCCAAAAAGATTTGATTCGTCAATACGCCAGCTACCGCTAACAGTGTATTTGCGGAGATAGGTATATGATGCATTGGCATAATACGAAGTGAAACGTGTTCTTCTTTCTGTATCTCTGAAGGGAACAGAGGTAAGAAGACTTTTCCCGGTATTATTCAGCATCACTGCATTTACAATACCAGTATCTGAAAGTTTTGCATAGTTGATATTGGTATAGGTCTTCAGCAGCTCATTATATCCCCATACCTGCGAGAACCGGGAAGTAAGTAGCAGTTCCTGCGCTTCCTGGCCTGCCAGTAGTGATAACTGGTGACGCTGGTTATTCCAGGAGTTGTTGTAGGTAAGCTGGTTTCTTATAGTCCAGTTGCGTGTAGACGTGTCTGCTACTGCGTATCTGCCGCCTTTTGCCGGCAGGTAATAAGTAGGTGTTCCGCCGGTAGTGGTTGCAGGTACCGTGAATTGTGCAACTTCTGATCTTACACTATATGATTTGGTGTCATCATACGAGGTGCGGTTTGAAGCGCCTTTCCATAGTCCGTAGGTGCCTTCAAATTTCAACCCTTTTGCCAGGGTAAGATTAATGCCTCCTGTAATTCTTGCCAGCAATGCATCAGATCTTGTATAACCATAATCGAACTCATTGATAGGATTATAATTGAGGTCAATGCCGCTTTTGCCGGTATAGGCCATTCGTGTGGAGTCTGACAGGTATTGCATATAAGGCATGTCAATGCTATTGCCGGCCTGGTCTTTGAACAGTTGGTATGGATAGAAACGGTTGTTAATGGTGAGGTTTCTTTTGGCTGAACGTAACTGGTTGGTAAGATCTGTTACCAGGAAAATTCCTGAAGACTTTCCTAATTTGATATCCTGGCGAACATTGAGCTTAAACATATTGTTGCCTTCGCCAGGTTGGTTGCTTACTGTGCTGGTATATGCTGCTGAACCATAGAATGCATAATTTTTACTACCACCTTTTACTGAAACGGAATGATTCATCAGGGAAGCGGGGCGATACCAGATATCGCGGATCTGCTGCCTGTTGCTGATAGCGCCCAGGCTGTCAAGGCTGGCTTCAGCCTGCTGTGCAGATATTAATCCCCTGGCTTTATTGTACAGGATCTGTTCGTGTGGTGGTACACCTTTGGAGCCCCCGAAAATATTGGTGAAAGATGAAACGGTACCCCAGGGATTCGTAACCGGATCAAATATGTCTTTGGCTCCCTGTATAAACTGCCTGCTGTTCAGTACCGGCATATAGTCCAGGTTACCACGGCCCTGGAAACTATAGAAGCCATCATACTCTACGCTCAGTTTTTCATCGGTGTTGCCACGTTTGGTTTGAATAACAATGACACCATTAGAGGCACGTGATCCCCATATGGAAGCAGCAGCAGCATCTTTCAACACTGTAATATCTGCCACATCCTGTGGATTTATAGAAGATATATCTTCCAGCGGTACACCATCTACTACAAAAAGTGGCGTTCTGCTGCCATTGATGGATGTAAGCCCCCTTACCAGTACAGGATTGGATGCAGCGGCAGGTGAGTTGTTGATCACCAGGCCTGGTACCAGGCCATCCAGCCGTTGTAAAATATTCATACCGGTAGACCGGTTGTGAACAATGTCCATATCCGGTTTACCAAAGGCACCGGTGCTTCTTTCGCGCGGAAGAGCCTGGTAGCCGGTACTTACAATTTCAACTGTCTGTAGATGATTGGTCTTTATTGTAGCTGTTATTACAATGATCTGTTTGCCATTTACGGAAACCTCCATGGCCTGTATGTTCACACCTGTTATTATAAGTGTGGCCGAAGCGGGCAGGTTCTTCAAAGTAAAAGAACCGTCTTCAGCAGTTACGGTAATTATGCTGGAACCTTTTACAGCCACTGAAATCCCGGGCAACGGAGCGCCGGTGCTGTCTGTTATTTTTCCCTTCAGTTCTCCTGTTTGCGATAGTTCATTTTTACCGGGAGCTGTTTCTTCGATAGGCGTTGCTTTACGGGAAAGCAGGATCGTTTGACCTGAAATACGATATTGCAACGGCTGATCTTTAAAGACCAGGTTGAGAAATGATTCCAGCGGCATGTGTTGCACTGAAACCGATACGGAGTGTGCAGACTGTAACAGATCACGATTGCCAAAGACCACGTATCCCGTTTGTTTTTTGATAACGTCGAATACGGTTTTCAACGAAAGGTGATTGCCTGACAGTGTAATGTCCTGTGAAAAAGTACGGGCAGATACATGCAGGCACAAAGTGAGCAGAAACAAAGTCATTAATCTCATAATCAACTTCATTGGAGAAGGCAGCCGGAGGCGCTTCCTGTTGAACACAGGAGTGCCGTTACAGCTGCAATTCGCAGTTTTTTGCATACATTGCAGTGTTTGGTTCTTGAAATTTGTTGACAGTGGCAATCTTTCAGGTTTAGCCAACAACTGCCGGAAGTGGTACCAACACTTCCGGTTTCTATTACTAACCTTTCAGGAAGCCGTATATTGATCAGGGCTGCACTACCAGTTTGCGCCCTTCTTCAATGTTAACGTGCAGATCTGCATCCTGTAATCCTTTCAATACTTCCTGCAGTGACAGATCTCTTCTCATATATCCCATGAAATGAAGATTGGGAACACCCTTCGGATAGCTTACTTCTACATTATACCAGCGTTCCAATTGCTGCATCACTTCCTTTACACCTGCATTTTCAAAATTGAACAGCCCGTTTTTCCACGCCAGCACCTGCTCTGTATCTGCCTGTTGTACCAATAGTTTGCCCTGTGCATGTACAGCCTGTTGTCCGGGCTGCAGTGTTACAGATGTGTTGCCGTACAGTGCATGACCGGCTACTTTTACTTTTCCCTGCAATAGCGTAATCGCAAACGCTTCCTCGCCGGTATATGCCTGTATATTGAAAATGGTGCCCATCACACGTACGTCTGCTCTTTCATCAGTTTCTACAATGAAAGATTTTTCTTTTGAATGAGCTACTTCCAGGTAGGCTTCTCCGGACAATTGTATTCTTCTTTCTGTGTCTGTAAATGCAGCAGGAAAGCGGATCGTGCTGGCGGCATTGAGCCATACACGCGATCCGTCTGCCAATACCAGCCGGAACTGTCTGCCTTTGGGGGTGGTCACTGTATTGAATGCGGCGGAGCCATCTGTAGTGGTGGTGGCTGTGTAATTGAGACTGTTATCCTGTAATATGATCTGCGTTCCTTTTTCTGCAGCTACCTGTCCGTTGCCCAGGCTGTCGAGCACAATACGTCTTCCGTCTGAAAGAGTAAGGATAGCACCATCGGTACCAGGTAAAATTAATGCGGTTTGCGGCTGTTGCGGCAATCCTTTTTGCGGGGAAGCGGAGTAATAGATCCACCAGCATACTGCTGCCAGGGTGATCACTGCTGCTGCCGACAAACGGGTGTAGAGTGTACGCAGCCGTGTTTTGCGGTAGATGAACTGCATTGCTTCTTCTTCCTGCCGGATGCGTTGACTGGTGCGCTGTAACCAATCGGGTTGAAAAGGAGGCAATGTTTCATAGGAGATCAATGCCTGGTATTCATCAAATACACGGGCATATTCTTCCGGGGAAAGTTCTCTGAGCCAGGCATACAATTGTTCTTTTTCTGTTTCAGAAATTGTATTGCCGGCCATTTTTTGCAACAGCTCATTATAATGCATATCTACGCCTTATAACCTAATAGCCGTAGCCAAAGAAAGATTGTGGACGTTTTTTCCTGTTTTTTTTCAGACAGATGGTGGAGCAAGCAGGTAACCGGTGCCGGCCACCAGTAATATTGACAATAAGGGCATCTGTTTTACCTCTGCCCGCACTGCTTTGGAGGCCAGGTACAATTGTTTTACCACTACAGCTTTTGAAAGCCCGGTGGCTGTAACAATTTCATCCAGGGAATATTCTTCTATAACTCTCAGGGTATAGATCTTTCGCTGCCGTGGCGGAAGCCGGTTAATGACCTTCATGGCAGCGGCATACAGCTCTTTATATTCCAGGTGCCGGTAATCAATTGTTGTAGTGATGCCCGATGCTACGATCTCTTCTCTTTTATCAGAAGCCGTTGTTTTACGTTTCGCATCCACAACCAGGTTTTTTGCCATCTTTACCAGCAGTCCTTCAAAAGAATTTACCTGTAGTAGAATGCTTCTTTTGATCCATACTTTAAGAAACACTTCCTGGATGATGTTTTCTATTTCGTTGGCCGGACAAAAGGGGAGAAGACGTTGCTGAAGCCTGGGTTGATAGTGCCGGTACAATAAGGCAAAAGCATCCATGTCTCCGGATGAGAGTTGGGTGAGCAGTTGGTTTTCATTATCTGGAGGGCCGACTATCAAGATGAGTGCTATTCTGTGAACAAAGAAACAAAATTTAATACTAGCGGGCTAATATAATAACGAAAGGGATATGAAATATGACAGTCTACTTGTTTTGTAGGTTTTTAACAGGTTTGACGGTAGCACTAAAGAGGCAGACAGGTAGCTTCCGGGATGGGAAAACAATGATTCAGGCTCCGAAAGCATCTTATAAAAGCCTTTATAAGGCTGAAAATGGCGTTCAATAATGATTTAATAATGGCGGCTCTTTACACTTATATATTTATTAAATTGCCTTGCGGAACTTTCCGGAAATCCACTATTGTCAATACGGATACGTGGTTTCCGGAAATAAAATAAGTATTGATATGAATCAAATGAAACATGTATTCTGGAGCTTGGTTTTTATGTGCGCTGCATACTATGCCAATGCACAATCCTCGTTGCCGGGATATTATATTTCCCTGGATAACGATACTATCACTTCACAGATCAGGATCAAAAAAGGCATGGCTGGTCAGCTTGCCAATGATTTTACTGAGAAGGTTGAGGTGACGGACAGTTTAAAGGGCTTAATAAAGTTTCTGCCTGAAGATATAAAGGGGTATGGGTTTTCATACAATGGTCACCAGTATTTTTTTGCATCAAAACCTGTAAAAGACGGGTCAAAGAAATTTCTGTCTCCATTATATATTGGCGCCAGATCGAGTCTTTACGTATACGGTATTCAAACTACAGGAGAAGTGTCTGTGTCATCAAAAAAGGTGTACTACACATTTGAAAAATCTGATAACGTCTACCTGTTTTTGAGAAATATTTTAAACAATAAATTCAGAAGCCAGTTGAAGGAGTTTTATAAAGATAATGTTGCCGTACAGCAATTGATTGATACAAAACTCAGGTACTGGTTAGATCTGGATAAGGATCTTATTGAAATAATGCGAAAGGCCAATATGGAATAGCCTTGCACAACAGAAGAGCCGATTACAGATCTGTATTAATTTTAGGACCATTGCTGATAACTATCTGTCACCTTATATAAAATAAAGCTGCTCTCCGGGCGGCTTTATTTTATAAAAATACAGACCATTCCTAAAAAAGGGAGACAGTTTACAGGACGGCTGTAACCCTGCCCGAAGCCACAACCGGCACCATAATATTTCCCTGCATATATGCTGGTATGACATTGGGGAATGATGCCCCTGGAAGCGGAGTTATTGCCGTGATCTTTTAAAAGGATAGCTTCAGCAAGAATAGAATTAAGAATATGTCTTTAGCCAGACATCATAAGAAAAAACAGACAATTGAGAAGTCTCAATTGTCTGTTTTGCATAAACACTATCTTGTGGTGTAACCACCATTGGCGAAGATGGTTTGACCCGTAACCCACCAGCCATCCGTTACCAGGAATTCTACAAGCGGGGCGATGTCTTTGATGTCAGTTAAGCCACCCAGGTCAGAAGCTGATTTGTGATAGGCAACAGCATCGGCACTTTCCTGGCCGTAAAAGAAAGGTGTATCCATCGGGCCGGGTGCAACTGCAGTTACAGAAATACCGCGTGAACCAAATTCTTTAGAAGCTGCCCTGGTAAAGTGTTCTACCGGAGCTTTTGCACCTGCATAAGTAGAGTAGTAACCGGTAAAGGCGGCAAGCAGAGACGTTACAATGGTGTTGATCTTTCCATTGTTATTTAATTTCTTACCTGCTTCCTGGATAAAGAAATAGGCCACTTTGGAGTTGATATCACTCATACTGTCATACTCTGCTTCTGTGGTTTCTGTAAAAGGTTTTTTCAGCACTTTACCTACTGTATTGATGGCAATGTCGATGCCACCGAACTTTTCAATTGCCGCATCAAAAAGTTTGCTGATATTCTTTACATCAGTCAGGTCTGCCTGAAATATAAAAGCTGTTCCACCGGCATTGACAATATCTGCCAGTGTCTTTTCTGCATCTGCTTTAGTACTATCGCTATTGTAGTGAATAACTACTTTGGCACCTTTAGCTGCAAAATTACGGCTTAACAAACCCCCTAAGTTTTTCGCACCTCCTGCTATCAGGACTACTTTCTCTTTTAAATCGTTTCTTGCCATTTTGTTTGATTTTTTAATGTTTCAATTGATCTGCACAAAGATCAACTGGCTCAAAAAAAATCTATGGTGAACTTTTCGGAACTTTTATCCCTTGTTTTCTTTTCTGAACTGCCCGGGTGTTTTGCCTGTAATTTTTTTGAAGAACTTGGAGAAGTTGGATGGATCGTATGTCAGTATTCTTGCTATTTCTGAAACAGATTTATCAGTTTGGGAAAGCATCTGTTTAGCCTGATCAATGATCTTGATGTCGTAAAAATAACAAGGGTGGTTTCCTGTTTCCTTTTGAACAGTATCGGTCAGGTGTTTGTGCGACAGGAACAATTCACCGGAGATCTGGTTGATCTCCATAAAATCAGCCACTTTCCCTGAAATTACATCAGCAATATGTTTGTCCAGGAACTGTAAATAACTGCTGGTTATTTCTTTGCCTCTTGTTAATATGCTCCGGTTTGCGTCGGTCATTCATCTAAATCTCAGAAAATAATACAAAAGATTCAAATTTTATTTAAACACGGCTGTTCTTTGCCGGCATTGGTTTTTTTGAGCTGCGGGCTATATAACTGACTGATCAATTCTTCCTTGTTCAACCACCAATGTCTGCATTCTGTATATGTTCATTTCGAATTTCCATTACATGAATAACCATCAAAAATCTCAATAGCTCCTGCAGAGATTACTCCCCTTAATTCAACGTAATTCTTTGGTTGCCTGAATACCTATTCCATTGTCCACGAAACATACAACACATTGAAGGGTGCTTCGCGCCGCAGGTGTCAGTTATTCCGGTATAAAACGGGCCTGGAAAATTAAATGGATGCTTGGTTTCCCAATAGTCATTATTCAGTATGATAGATCGGGGCGAAGAAAAGCCCATAGCTGCAAGCAGATCATCTGATAGAGGAAATTCTTTTCCATTGTGTAGAAGAATAGCAGAAAATCCATACTAAACATACTCTCAAGCTCAGGCGTCGCAGCAAGAAATTCCTTATTATCTCAAATAAATTTGAAGATACTACTTGCTGGTTAGATTTAGTAGTGCAATAAACGAAAAAATCCTTCAAGCCTGAAGACCTGAAGGATTTAATCTCTGTGATCCCGCTGGGACTCGAACCCAGGACCCATACATTAAAAGTGTATTGCTCTACCAACTGAGCTACGGAATCTACACTAATTACCTCACTTTTCGTAACGCCTCGTTGTTTTGGGAGTGCAAAAATAGGGCAAAATCATATTGCACCAAATTTTTTCTAAAAAAAATCTTCTAATATCCTGCATATCAAATTTTTTCGCCGCCACAACTCCGTTATTTTTGTATTACAATTATTAATTCATGTCTGTTTTCAAAGATAAAGTAGTGGCTATTACCGGGGGCACCGATGGCATCGGTAAAGCCCTTGTTCAGTTATTTATTGCAGAAGGCGCTAAAGTTGCAACATGCGGCCGTAATTATGATAAGTTATACAGTCTGCAACTGGAACATGCCAGTGTAATGCTGCATGCCATTACCTGCGATCTGAGTAAACAGCAGGATTGTAAACGGTTTATCGATTCTACCATCAAAACCTTTGGCGGTATTGATATCCTGATCAATAATGCCGGTATCAGCATGCGTTCCCTGTTCCAGGACGTGGACGTAGAGGTGATCCGGAAAGTGATGGATGTGAACTTCTTTGGTTCTGTTTACTGTACCAAAACAGCATTACAATCTATTATTGAGCGTAAAGGCATTATTGTAGGCATTTCCTCCATAGCCGGTTACCGGGGTTTACCCGGCCGTTCCGGTTATTCCGCCTCTAAATTTGCCCTGCTGGGCTGGCTCGAAGCACTCCGCACCGAATTGCTGCATAGTGGTGTGCATGTGATGTGGGTAAGCCCAGGCTATACCACTTCCAATATCCGGAATGTAGCCCTGAACAATGAAGGCAATCCTGAGGCAGAATCGCTGATGGATGAAGATAAAATGATGTCGGCCGAAGACTGTGCCCGTGAGATCTTTAAAGCCATTGAGCAGAAAAAACGCTCACTGGTACTTACCGGTACCGGCAAAAGAACCCTACTCATTAACCGGCTGTTCCCATCCCTGGCCGATAAACTGACCTATAAGTTTTTCTTTAAGGGAGGACAACTCATTAAATAATTCCGGGTTTGAGGTTTCGGATTAGTTGCAGTATTCAATCATTTATTTATGGCAACGATCCTTCGGTTTGAAGATCTTGACATCTGGCAGCCTGTAGGAAGCTGACGCATGATATTTTTGAGGCTTATAATAATTCTGAAAACTTTTATAAGGATTACAAATTAAAAGAACAGATCAATGCCTCCGGTGGTTCTGTTATGGATAATATTGCAGAAGGCTTTGAAAGAAGTGGCAGAAATGAGTTCATCAATTTTTTATCAATAGCAAAAGGCTCTTGTGGAGAAGTGAAATCTTAGTTGTACAGGGCTTTGGATAGAAAATACATCAGGCTGGAACAATTCGATCTGTTACTGAACGTGCAGAAGAATTGGCAACAAGTATAGTAGCTTTTATAAATTATCTCAATGATGGTAACTATAAAGGCAACAAATTTAAGAACAGAGCGTAACCCGGAACACAAAACACGAAACAGTAAATGTCTTTAATCACACTCACTTCAGATATAGGTCAGCAGGATTACCTGGTGGGTGCGGTTAAGGGTACGCTGATGCAGGTAAACCCTGCATTTTCACTGATAGACATTTCACATACTATTTCTCCTTTCAATTATCCGCAGGCAGCCTATGTGTGTCGCAATGCCATCCGGCATTTCCCGCCTTACACGTATCACATGCTGCTGGTGAACCTGTTTGAAAAAAAACCGGAACAACTGCTGCTGGCATATCACCAGGAACAATATATTCTGTGCGCCGATAATGGTTTGCTGACCATGATACTGGAAGATAAACCTGAGCTGGTAATTGGCCTGCCACTAGACAAAACAGCGGTTAAGAACACCTTATACTGCACCCGCGTAATGGGCGAGGCCATTCAGCAGTTGCAAGCGGGGGCCAGGATCCAGGATATCGGCAATTCTGATGTAAGCATGATTGAAAAGAACTCACTGCGTCCTTTACTGGGCGAGAACTGGATGGAAGGACAGATCATTTTTATCGACAACTTTGAGAATATTGTTGTGAATATTACGCATGAACAGTTTGAAGCTCACCGCCGGGGACGCCGGTTCAGGATCACTTTTGTACGCAGTGAAGTAATTGACCGTATTGCTGAAACCTATGCAGATGTGCCTGAAGGAGAGAAGCTGGCGCTATTCAATGCAGCGGGGTACCTGGAAATTGCCATCAATAAGGGCAATGCTGCCGGATTGTTTGGTTTACAGGGATTTACTGAACGTACCCAGCACATGCAGAACAGGTTGTTCTACCAGACAGTACGGATCCATTTTGAATAAACAAATTTTCCCCATTAAATGATTGTAATGCCCGGCAACGGATACAGGCAGAAAATAGTCTGTTAGGCGTTTATTTTTCATGAATATACCGGATTTGGGGGATTGCCGGAACGTACAGGCAGGGATACATTTGAACCTTAAATCAAAACTTTATGAGGCACTTATCCACTCTGCTTGTATTACTGGTTGTTTTGTCTGTGCAAACACAGGCAAAAGTATGGCGTATCAACAATAATGTTGGCGTAGCAGCCGATTTTACTACCTTTTTTGCTGCTGTACAGGCATCTGCTGTAGTCAACGGAGATACCCTGTATGTAGAAGCCAGTGCCAATGAATATACCACCAACAGCATTACTATTAATAAACGCCTGGTAATTATTGGCATGGGATATTTTCTGAATCCTGACGATACCAACAATCCTCCCAATACAGGCCTGCAGGCTGCTAACTATGGCTCACCCCTGCAATATATTAATTTCGGAGAGGGGTCTGCCGGTTCTAAAGTTCTGGGTATGTCGCTGAGCTATGTAAATATCGGCAGCAGTACCGTGGATATTAATCTTGTATTTGAACGTTGCCTGTTTTATAGCAACGGATTGATCTTTGCCAATGCCACACACAGCGGCGTTACTGTACGCAAGTGCTTCTTTATTGCTACTAGTATTTCTGCTACCAGCGGCAGTGTAACTAATTTTGTATGTGAGAATAATATCTTTTATGGCTACTGGGGAGGCGTTAATATGCCTGCGCTAACCGGTAGTACCAACGTTTTCCGTAATAACAGTATTAAAGATGCGAGTGTGAGCTCTACCCTGGTCAATTGCTATGTTGCTAATAATATCTTCGGAACAAATAATGCCCACTCATTTACCAACTGTACTATTAAGAATAATTTCTTTTCTGTTAACCAGACATTGTCCGGTACTGCATCAAACAACCAGGTAAATGTGAATATGGCCGATGTGTATGTAGGCGGCACCACCGGTAGCCTGGACAGCAGAATGATGCTCAAAAGTGGTTCTCCGGCCATTGCAGCGGGTGTTACAGTGGGCGCTGTTACTACGCCCGATTGCGGTGCTTTTGGAGCAACTGACCCTTATAAACTTTCGGGTATTCCCAATATTCCTACCATTTACAGTTTAACTGTTCCTGTTTCTATTCCTTACGGTTCACCTACCATGAACATTACATTCAGTACAAGGAATAACAACTGATCTGTAACAGAACAGGGATGACGGCTTCATTGATCTTACAGGTTAATGCAGCCTGCATTCTTTTGTTGCGTTGAATAATGGAGCACGGCTCCCGGTGACCCTGTTGTGTCCGGTCACAATCTGTATCGGTATCCTGTGCAAAACAACCGGCATGAACCGGTGGTAAAGAATAGCGTGCGGCCGTAATTGTAAGGCTTTATTTCAGCCTAAAAAATCTAGCAATGAAGAAACTTTTATTTCTCTTCCTGTTATTAACAGGTGCCATATATTCTTATGCACAGGATCCTGCATATCCCGCTGTTCCTGCTGCTGTTCAGAATATTACGGCAGCAGAATATTTTATTGATACCGATCCCGGTTTTGGCAACGGAATACCGATTGCTGTAACGCCTGGTGTAAATATCAGCAATGATCCGGCGGCCATTAATGTAAACGGACTTAGCAATGGTATACATCGTTTATACATCCGCACGCGCAATGCCGCGGGTATATGGAGCATTGTATCGGCAAGAGAGTTTTTGTATGATGCAGATGTAGTTTATACCGCACCGCCTGCTGCCGCACAGAATATAGTGGCAGCAGAATATTTTATTGATACTGATCCTGGTTTTGGAATGGGTACTGCTATTGCTGTTACTCCGGGTGTTAATGTGGCCAATGCCTCTGCCACAATCAATACTGCCGGACTCAGCAATGGTATACATCGTTTGTATATACGCACCCGGAGCGCAGAAGGCAGATGGAGTATGATCAGTGTCAGGGATTTTGTAGTGGATTTTGATTTTGCCTATCCTGCATCGCCTGTAGCAGCGCAGAATATAGTAGCCGCAGAATATTTCATTGATACCGATCCCGGCATGGGTAGTGCTACTGCCATTGCTGTTACGGCAGGTGGCGATCTCGGTAACATATCTGCAGCTATCAATACCGGTAGTTTATCTGCTGGTACGCATCGTTTGTATATCCGCACAAAAAATGCAGAAGGCCGCTGGAGTCTTACGCATTTCAGGGAATTTATTACAGATTCTAATCCGGCATACCCTGCATCGCCTGCAGCCGCACAGAATGTGGTGGCGGCAGAATATTTTATTGATACCGATCCCGGTATAGGCAGTGCTACCGCCATTCCTGTTACTGCCGGTGGCGATCTGAATAATATTACTGCAGCTATCAATACAAGTAGTTTATCTGCTGGTACGCATCGTTTGTATATCCGTACGAAAAATGCAGAAGGTCGCTGGAGTCTTACTTATGTCAAAGAGTTTATAACAGATATTGACCCAGCTTACGTAGCTGCACCAGCCGCCGCACAGAGCATCGTAGCCGCAGAATACTTTATTGATACCGATCCGGGAGCTGGTAGCGGCACCGAGGTAAGTATTACGCCTGGTGTAAATATCGGCAATATACCAGTGGCTGTAAATACCGGTTCACTCACCAGCGGTTCGCACAGGCTCTATCTCCGTACCAGGAATGCGGAAGGCCGCTGGAGCATTACCAATACTGATACCTTCTACGTAGGGGTACTGTCTTTATCTGCTGACACCTTATTATTTAGTAATGTTCCGCTAAGCAATACGATAACTAAAAAGCTCGCTATTACCAACCAAAGCAGCACCACACAAACCATTACAGGTATTACGGTGGCTGCTCCGTTCACAACAGACTTTACCGGTACCATTACCCTGGCACCCGGTACCACAGATACTGTGAAAGTAAACTTTACACCTGCCGCTGTGCAGCCTTATCAGCAAATCATGACATTGCAGACTTCTGCCGGTAACCTGGATGTGATGTTGAAAGGTACAGGTATAGCACAGGTTGCTACGTGGACAATTGATCCTGCAGGAGGACATGACTTCGGTGCAGTGGCGGTAAACAGTACAGCTAATTATAGCCTGACGATCCGCAACCCGGGCAATATTGATATCACACTGAGTAGTGTAACTGTTAATAATACAGCATTTGTTCCTGCCTATACAGCCGGAACGGTGATCGCTGCCGGTGGTGCTATCACCATACCGGTGGCCTTTACACCAACAGCAGTAAGTGCCTATAGCGGACAGTTTACCATCAATTCGTCTACCAATGGTGTCAGTGCGGTTACCACCGTAGTAACAGGTAATGGTTATATGCCTGGTACAGCACCTGTATTGCAATGGATCAGTGCCGCTCCTTACAGCAGCAATGGTGTTTATCCGGCTGTTGGACAAACCGGAATATTTACTTACAAAGTACTGTATACCTCTGCCGATAATAAGGCGCCACAGGCTGGTTATCCCAAAGTGGGTATTGACCTGAACGGTGATCATGACTTTGACGATCTGGGAGAAGGTACCTTCAATATGGTAAAAGAAGGCAACAGCAATGATTATACAACCGGTGTTGTGTATAGCTATACCTTCCAGCATACTGCCAATACCAGTACAGCAGGATATCAGTTCTTTGCAGTAGACAATAATGGCAATGCAGCTACGGCTACAGCTTATAAGTCAGGCCCTGTTGTTACCAGCGATCAGCTTGATCTGAGGATCTTTGCCAATGATATTTCGTTCAGTAAAAACAACCCGCAACCGGGTGAGTCATTTACGCTCACAGCCAATGTAAGCAACAGTAGTGCTTATCCGGCTACCAATGTACCGGTACGTTTTTACAGAGATACCATTCTGCTGGACAGTGCAATAATACCTGCCGTAAATGCTTTCGGCAGTGCTTCCATCTCAAAAGTGTTCTCATTTGCTGCTGAAGGATTTTATCCCATCAAAGTGTGGATCGACAGCAGTAATACACTCAATGATGCCAATGTACTGAATAACTATGCCATCAGGCCGATCACAGTGGGTAGTCCGCTGTTGCCGGGAGGCATTACAGTGACAACCAGTGCAAGCTATCAGCAATGTCCGCGTCCCAGCCTGTTGATCTCGGGTAATGCTATATACTTTGGTACAGGCAGTGCTACTGCTGTAGCTGGTGCAGAGGTCACCATTAATACAGGTACACAGGTGATCCATACCACTACCAATGCAAATGGTAACTATAGCTACCTGTTTAGCGGGGTAGACTGCGGTGGTAACCTGACCTATACGGTGACTGTTACAGACTTTACATTTACCAGCAGTCCTGTTACCAACACCATAGCAGTACCATGTCCTGCGGCCAATCTCTGCAGCCCGCCGCCCTCACAGGGAGGAATGAGTGCCACTTTCAGTACTTCGCCCTGTAGCAATAAAGTAGGCAGTTCGGGCAACGTGAACTTTATTGTAGAATACCGTTCGCGCGATCTCAACAATATGTGGAGTTTGTTTGATGAGATCACCAATGATAAACTGGAAATATTCCAGGACGGTGTACTGGTGCAGACAATTACCAGTTATGATGGATCGCATTCACCGGGTGAGCAAAGAGTAATACCTGTCACCTTCCCGCTCAACACTGCTGCTCCTGTTGAGATCAGAGGAGTACTTACTTATACGTATGTTGAATACCGCGAAATACCAAGCTCGCTGTATCATGGAATACGTACAGCAATGAGCGCCACAGGTGGCGGCACCGTTCGTCCGGAACTGAATCAGCCTGATCTGACTATACAACAGTTTGTGCAAACAGGCTTTAAGGCGTTCAGCTTTAACGATGCCAATATTAAGTGTGGTGATGCAGGTGCACATACCGTGAAGATCTTTGACGCTGTATCCGGCGGACCATTCAACCTGGTGAAAACAACTACTGTCAATTCGTTGGCAGGTGGTACGGCTATTGGTATTTCATTCAATGATCCTTCCCTGGCACCTGGTACACATACCATACGTATCATTACCGATGCCGATGGTACTGTAGATGAGCAGGATGAGAACAATAACGTGTTTGAAACAACCATTGTAGTGCCATTCCCTGATCTGTCAATCCCTAAGATCAAAGCATCTAGTACGGCTTTGTCAATCGGGTCTGCTGTCAAATTCATAGCTACTGTAAAAAATACAGGTAGTGCGGCAGAAGATTTCTATGTACAGTTCAATGCAAATGGTACACAGATAGGCACTAAAAAGAAAGTAAGTTTTGTAAATGAAAATGAATCTGTAACAGTGGTCTCCGATGACTATATTGTAACTACTGCAGACAATGTATGTGGTATTACTATAGAAGCTATAGCGGATGTGGATGGAGATGTTACCGAATCTGATGAAAGCAATAACAGCAGACAGATAGTGTTTGCTTCAGACCTGGCGCCTTACCAATTACCCGGTGAGGTAGGCTCAGCCTCTAACCCGGCAGTGGTAAGAGTAAATACAACCAACCAGTTCTTCCCGGCCATCAGGAACATAGGTGAGCGTGACGTGAGCAATGTTTCTGTAAGGTTTATGCTGGGCAGCAACTGGATCGGGGCAGATGCTTTGGCTACTGTAAAAGCCGGTGAGGTATATGCAGCACACGCAGCCTTTACCCAGATGTTTACAGTGACCGGTGATTACGTGGTACAGGTGATTGCCGATACTGCCAACACGATCTGTGAAAGCGACGAAAATAATAATGCCGGCAGTTTCTTTATCCGTGTAGTAGATACCAAACCCGATCTTGAAGTATTGTCACAATACATTTCACCCAGTAGTCTCAATCCTAACCTGGCACAGGCCATCACCATTGTAGGCACAGTAAGGAATAGTGGCGGCAAACCTTCCACACCAAATAAGCTGCGCTTCCTGGTAGATGATATCCAGTTGGGTGATGATGTGCCAATAGGAGTGATACAGCCCGGTAAGGATACTACTGTACAGGCTACTGCGCTTTATAGTTCTATTATCAGTGGTGTAAAAGTGATGAAGATCATGGCAGACCCGGACAATACACTTGATGAAGAACGGGAAGACAACAATGTGGCTACCCGTACAATGATAGTGGGTGAAGCTCCTGATATGTCGCGCAACGGAATCCACGCCATCACCTTTAATCCTTCAGGATTCTCAAGAGGAGATAGTGTATTTGTATCATTTACTGTTAAAAATAACGGTGTGGCTGCGGGAACTGCCTGGGCAAGGTTCATGATCTATGATAATGCTAAAAACCTGCGTAGTGTTGACAGCGTACAGTTCTCACTGGCACCGGGCGAAAGCGGTGTGCTGACCCGGAAGATGCTGTTTGATATTGACAAGGGTACGGTCATTACAGAGATCGTTAAATGTTCACCCATGGAGTTTGACCTGCTGAACAATACCGATACCTTGGATTTCAGCACCGTGAAGAACTTAACCGCCAATATTGTAGTACCTCAGAACCTGGATATGAGAAAAGGTCTGCCTTCTGCACTACCCGGCTGGATTGGTGGCAAACTGGTATTGGGTGATTACGACCTGGTGGTGAATGGTATTGTTACCAATATTGATACCGCTCACTTTATCATAACCAATGGTACCGGTAAACTGAAGCTGATCAACAGCAATGCAGCTGATACCTTCCCGGTAGGTACAGCATTGTACAAACCCAATTTTGTACGGATCAGCAATAGTGGTGTGGCAGACAACTTCAGTGTAAGAGCAGTACCGTTTGTATTGAAAGGTGGTACTAATGGTGATACCATTCGTACAGGTAATGTAAATGTTACCTGGCATATTGAGGAAGATGTACCTGGTGGCAGCAATGCTATTGCAGAGTTCTTCTGGAGTGCAGCGGATGAATTGCCGGGCTTTGACAGGGATGTAGCCAGGGCTGCGCACTTTACTACCTTGTGGCAGTTGGGTGATATGGCTCCTGCAACTGCTATCAGTGCATATGCACAGTTCAGTAAAGCACAATCCGGTTATACCAGCTTCTCACCCTTTACGGTAACCAGTGGTACCAGTACGCCTTTACCATTGCGGTTGACAGCATTCACTGCTGTTAAGCAGGGTAGCGGAGCAGTGCTGAACTGGCAGACTACCGATGAAAACAATACCAGTCATTTTGTGGTACAGTACGGCACCAATGGTCTGCAGTTTGAAGACCTGGGCAATATAAAAGCTGCCAACACACCTGGTAATCATAGTTACCGGTTTGTACACCCCGTACTGAGGGAAGGCAGCAATTACTACAGGCTGAAGATGGTGGATATGGATGGCAGTGTTGTGTACAGTGATATACGACTCATTAAACAGGAACTGATCACGCTGCTGCAGGTGTTCCCCAACCCTGTACAGCAACAGGTAACTGTGAAAGGTATAGAGGCCAATGGTGTACTGCAGGTGATTGCTATGGATGGTAAAATAGTGAAACAGGTTATAACCACTGGTACCAGTATGGTATTGAATCTGGGCACACTTTCCAAAGGCATGTACACTATACAATACAGTCATCACAATACAACACAGCAATTGAAGATTGTGAAAGAATAAACATTGACCAGTATAAAAGATCTGTGTTACACCGGCAATTCTTTGCCACTGTAAAATTTGGATGAATTATACACAAGCCGGTTTGCAATAGCAACCGGCTTGTTTTTTCATTGGTAAAATATGGTGGCATAATTATTTTGCATCTCCGGAATATTATCCCGGTAAGGTATTTCTATAGGGAAAAGCAGGTATTGAAGGTGTCCGGAGCAATAAAATATCAGTGTTGCGGATACATTGCTGATGCCTGTAAACGGTAGCGTGAAAGTGCCTTTTTCCCCTGTAAAAAGCCCGTTTTAGCCCCTTTTTTAAACAATTCGGCAGAAAGGTGTATTAAATGTGCGAAAGTTATGGGGTTATAATGGATGAAATACCTAAATTTATTTATTAACCCATAAAATTTTAATGCTATGCCAAAAACAGTTAAAAAGGTGGCCAAGAAAGCGGCTCCTAAAAAAGCAGCGAAGAAAGCAGCTCCTAAGAAAGCAGCAAAAAAAGCAGCTCCTAAAAAAGCGGCTAAGAAAGCAGCCCCCAAAAAAGCAGCTAAAAAGAAATCTGCCCGTAAGCCAAATGCGGCTTTCATGGCAGCGCTTACTCCCAGTGCAACACTTGCTGAAGTTATCGGAAACAAGCCGTTGCCAAGAACAGAGATCGTGAAAAAGATCTGGGATTATATCAAGAAGAACAAATTGCAAGACAAAGCAAACAAGAGAATGATCAATGCTGACAGCAAACTGAAACCGCTGTTTGGTAAAGACCAGATATCTATGTTTGACCTGGCAAAGATTGTAAGCAAACACGTGAAATAATATCAACTGGTATTAAATCCGGTTATAAGCCTGCTGTATTCGCTGCAGGCTTTTTTATGCTTGTACCTGTACAGGTGGTATCGGTGTAAGCTATATACGTGTTATAAAAAAACGGTAAATTAGAGAAATTGCTATTTGCTGCATGGCCACTACATTTCAGAATATAGATGAATACATTGCCGGATTCCCGGAAGACATACAGGAAAAACTGGAAAGGCTCCGTGCTGTTATCCGCAAAGCAGCACCACAGGCAACAGAGATCATCAGTTACAATATGCCGGCATTTGCATTGGAAGGAAGCCTGGTGTATTTCGCAGGATATAAGCATCATATTGGTTTTTATCCTACCTCCACACCCATGAAGGTTTTCAGGGAAGAAATAGCAGTGTACAAAAACTCAAAAGGCGCAATACAGTTTCCTCTTGATAAACCCATTCCTGCAGGACTGGTAACAAGGATCGTGAAATTCAGAGTGAAGGAAAATAAAGAGCGGGCAGCGTTGAAAAAGAAGAAGAAATAATTGTTGTAATTATCAATTCCTTCTATATACATAAAAAGCGCCGGTAAGGCGCTTTTTTATTATGCTGTTGAAATAAATATTATGAAGCCTGCTCTGCAGCGGCGGCTGTTTTTTTGCTTTTTTTATCCCTCGCCATGCGCGAGTATACGGATATGTTTCCGTCAAAAAGGAACTGGAATAACAACACCACATAAGATGTATGATAACCCAGCGTATTGTAATAGTTGCCCGCTATCTTTCTTACTTTGGGTAATTGATTCCAGGGCACAGAAGGGAAATCATGATGTTCATTGTGATAACCTACATTCAGGTTTACAATGTTCATGGGACCATAATAACTTTTGGTTTCCTGGTCGCCGTGGGTAAGAAAGTGTTCCTGTATCCATCTTGCTCCAAGTGGATGTAACCCGATGGAAAAAAAGAAACTGGCTATCAGGTAAACGGTGGCTTTGGCACCAAAAAAATAGATGATGGCACCCATAAATGCAAACTGTACGATCCAGTTTACTACTGTCCACACATCAAAGATCTTAATGTCGGCAGTAAGCCGCAAAGGACGTATCATCTGGAATACGGGATATAACAACAGCCAGATGGCTTTGCCAAATGTAGAGTTGTTGATCAGTTTTGCTTCCCAGCGATTGGGCATATCGGCATCGAGTGCTTCCACTCCCTGGTATGCATGGTGCTTGATATGATATTTGGCAAAGGAAACAGAACTGGGAAATACCTGTGCAAGATTGGCAGTAATGCCTGCAATGATATTCAGTGTCTTGTTTTTGAAAATAAGGTTGTGGGTAGCTTCATGCACACATACAAACAAGGTGTGACAACAAAAGGCTCCCACCAGGTAAGCAAGAACAAATACCCAGATCCATGAAAGATCGTATACGCGTGATGACAGAAGAATAGCAATGGCTACCTGTAATCCCACAGCCAGTAAAATAACCAGGATGGTATATGGATTACGCCCCATCAATGTCCTGATCTCAGGATGTTCAGTGATAATTTCCCGGGTACGCGATTTATGTGGGTCCTGCTCATGAGACCACTGGAACGATGAAAGTTTTTGCCGGCTCATTCGGTCAAAATATTGGTTGGTTATTAGGTAAAATTGAAAATAACGCAAAAAACACACCGGCAGAAGATTATTCAGAAAAAAATAAACATATTTAAGTGTTTTGAAGGTGTATTTCCCATATTCGTAAAATTCCGCAGGCAAAATAGTGTGTCAGCGTACAAATGCAACAGCATTGCCGCTCAGGGCGTCCTGCAGCCACCACTCGTTCATTTGCGCCAGATTTTGAGGAAGGGCATCTGTGCGAAAGAATTGTAATGCCGCCGTTTCGTTGTTAGAAAAGTTTTCCAAAATGCTGCTGTTCAGCGCAACCTCAAAATAAGTGGTCACATACTGAACACTGTGGTCCGGGTAATAATAAGTTTGCGAGGCGGGAGAAGAATAAATACCAATCAGCCGCCGGATGGTACCCTGAACACTCGTTTCTTCCTCAATTTCGCGCAGAATGGCTTCTGCAACAGTTTCACCAAACTCCACATGTCCTGAAATAATACACCACTGGTTTACATCCCGGCGTTTTTGCAATAATATCTCTCCTTGTTCATTGAAAATAGCTGCAGCCACAGCCGGTACGATCTTTTGTTGTGTGCTCATATACCTCCACTCGTTTGGTGGCGGCTAATTTAGTATAATTCAGCGGGGGGGGGCTGTAAAATATCTTGCCGGCTCATTCGTCATACAATGTATGGAGTATAGTGATCCCATACGTGTGTACAGCACCCGTGCATTTACTGGCAGGTTCATGCCGTCTCTTCAACTGGCTGCTGCATTGAAAAGCGATTTTGGAAAATTCTTCGTGATCAGGGTAGAGGATATGTACAGGCATGTACACCATGATGTACCCGCTTCCCGTTCTTACAATCATAGTTGTTTGTTCCTGACCAGCGGCCGGGCAACGATGCAGATCGGCAACAGTACTTACAGTATTAAGGGAAATGAATTGCTGTTTGTGCCTGCCGGTCAGGTATTTTCATTCCGTACCGGAGATGTGAATGAAGGTTATTTGTGTCATTTTCACAACGATCTTTTTGTAAACAGGATCAGTAAAAAAGAAAGTCTTGAAGGGTTTGCATTTCTGCAGGCACGGGGCAACCCCGTGGTAAAACCAGGAGTGCAGGCGGTTGCTTTTATTACGGCTATTTTCAACCGCCTGTTGCAGGAGTATACTGAAAACGGGTTGAAAGATGTGGAGATGATCGCAGCATGGCTGATGGCATTCCTTTGCGAAGCCAACAGGGCATATGTGGCAACGGATCCATTTCATATGCCAGCCATGCATATTGTAAACAGGTTTAAGGAGTTGGTATACCTGCATTTCAAAACAAAGCACCTGGTGAAAGAGTATGCTGATATGCTGCACGTTACACCTAATCATCTCAATAAAATTATAAAACGCGATACCGGTCGTTCTGCCGGTAAATGGATTGATGAGGCTATTATTCTTGATGCCAAGGCCATGTTGTATCAGACGCGTTTGTCGGTCAATGAAATTGCATCAGCCACTGGTCTGCACGACCCATCCTATTTCACAAGACTGTTTAAAAAGTATGAAGGCATTACGCCTGCTGCCTATCGTAAAATGATTGAAACGTCCGGAACATAGCTTGTTTTGTCCTGCCGGTTGATAGCTGTTGTGATGAATTTTGCATCACTAAAATACAGCGTGCTATGTATGTTTTCCTGTTGGTTCTGCACTCACTTGTCCGCTGGCTGGTTCTGGTAATGTTACTGTATGCTGTTTACAGGGGCATCAGAGGCTGGCGCAGCGGATCATTATTTACTGTTATTGATGAAAGGATCCGCCATATTACGGCTACGGTAGCACATGTACAATTGATGATAGGGTATGTACTGTATTTTACCAGCCCGCTGGTAAAGTATTTCCGGGGGCATTATGCTGAAGCTCTCAGGCAACCGGACAGCCGGTTTTTCGGAATGATACATGTTTTACTGATGACACTTGCTGTTATTGTAGTGACCATTGGCTCTGCGATGGCCAAACGTAAAAAAACAGCTACAGCAAAGTTCAGGACCATGACCTGCTGGTACATTGCAGCGCTGGTCATTATTTTCCTGGCCATTCCATGGCCGTTTTCTCCATTGGCAAAAAGACCTTTTATAAGAAACTTTTAATGATGCTGAAACTGCTTAACTCGCCTTTGACACGATTACGTGTTACAGGTGTACTGGAAGGTATTTCCCTGATCGTTTTAACCGGCATTGCTGTTCCTGTAAAGTATATCAACGATGATCCGTCGCTGGTAAAGATCATCGGGCCTTTGCATGGATTGTTGTTCCTGCTGTATGTGATCAATGCCATCAGTGTAGGAGTGGAGTATCGCTGGAAATTTTCCGTTACTACCTGGAAGGTATTACTGGCCTGTATAATTCCTTTTGGTACTTTTTATATTGACAGGAAGATACTGCGACGGCTGTAAACACCGTATCGCTTATCAGATCTTATCAATCCTGATCCATTTCATGCCGGCGGCTTCAGCGGCCATTACACCGGGAGTGCCGTCTTCAAAAACTATACAGGTTTCAGGAGCTATGCCCAGTTCTCCGGCTGCTTTCAGAAAAGGATCGGCAAAAGGTTTGCCTTTGGGTGTTTCGCCTGCACAAACCAATACATCTACCAATGTATCAATACCCAGTACGGCCAGTGTTTTGGACACTGTTTTACGGCTTCCGCCGGAAACAACGCCGATCTTTACTTTTCCGGCATGTGTTTTCAGGTGGTTTACCACAAAATCAACAGGCTGGGTGTGCTGGATATATTCTTCGATGAAAAGATTAGACTTGCGGGTTGCAAATTCAACGGGATCAAAAGGTGTATTGTATCGTTTACTGATCTCGCCGGCCACCAGCACGGTAGACCAGCCAGCCAGTTCATCAATAATAGAATCGTCCAGTTGGATGCCATACGTTGCTGCTACATCAACGTATGAATCTTTATGGGCCTGCATATTGTCGGCCAGTGTGCCATCACAGTCGTACAGAAATGCCTGGTAGTTGCCTTCAGTAAGCTGGTTGAGTACAGACAGCTTATCAATGTTGCTGATTCCTTTGTTCACCGGGTTGCTACATTTTAAAGGGCGTAAAGGTAAGTGAATCAGATTAATTAGTTCATTTTGAAGTATTAAAGGCTTTTGATACGTATTCTTTCCCTTACAAACCAGTGCGGAAAAGGCTGTCTCTGCTTTTGAGACTGCGTCATCCCTGTCCTTACCGTTCGTAATGCGATAAGCGTTGTCTTAAGATCTTCATTTCCTGTTGCAGGGTATGTACTTTTTCCAGCAGGTGAGCAACAGCCTCAACACCTTCGGCATTAATGCCAAGTTCGGTATGTAAACGACTCAGTACTTCAATATCTTTCAACTGGTCTGCATGCAGAAAATGTTGTTGTTCTACTGTGATGATCTCAATCAGTCCTGCATCTTCAAGGGAAGTGATAAAGGTATAGGACACCTGGTTGTGCAGGCAGAAATCGTTTGCCGGTATCAGATCAAGTGGTTCCATTACGATTGTTTTTGAAGATTAGCTAATTGTCTGAACAGCTCTTTTTCCTTTTCGGTAAGATGTGTGGGCATTTTGATATTGTAGGTTACATACAGATCTCCAAACTGTCCTTCCTGTTTGTATACTGGAAATCCTTTGCCTTTGACCCTTGCTTTGGTACCATTCTGCGTTTCCGGAGGCACTTTCAGTTTGATCTTTCCATCCATGGTATCTACAACCAGTTCTCCGCCCAATATAGCGGTGTACAGCGGAATATCCTGTGTCAGATACAGGTCGTTTCCCTGTCGTATAAAAGGTGTATCGTTCTGTATGTTGAAAGTAATATACAGGTCGCCGGCCGGACCTCCGTTAATGCCCGGGCCTCCGCTCCCTTTCAGTTTGATCACCTGCCCATCTTCGGCTCCTGCCGGAATGGTGATCCGCAGGTTCTTACCATTTACGGTCAATACCTGTTTGTGACTGGTAAACACGTCGCGCAAACGTAACTGCAGTTCAGCATGATAATCCTCACCCCTGAATTTTACCTGGCTGCCCCGGCGACCGGACCTGCCTTGTCCGAATAGTTGTTCAAAAAAATCAGAAAACTCACCGCTATCATTGCCAAAATCGGTGTAATTGCCATAGTTGCCGTGCGGTGGTGAGCCGCCCTGTTGCCGGGCCTGTTCAAATTGTTCGGCATGCTTCCAGTTTTCGCCATACTGGTCGTACTTTTTGCGATTTTCAGGATCGCTCAATACTTCGTTGGCTTCATTGATCTGCTGGAATTTCTTTTTGGCATCGGCATCATCCGGGTTCAGATCCGGGTGGAATTTGCGGGCCAGTTTGCGATATGCTTTTTTTATATCGTCTGTAGATGCGTTTTTATCTACTCCCAGTACTTTGTAATAATCTATAAAATCTGCCATACCCCTCTGTTTGTAGTATCAATTTATTGAATTTTCAGGAGAAGATAGAATTTGAAAATGTGAAATGAGTTAATTTGAAAATGGGTTGGGTAATGGTTGGATGGTTGAGAAAAGTCCGGAAGACCGGAAGTCGGAATGTCCGAAAGAAAGATGCATGCAAAGGCGCGAAATTTGTATTCCGCTAGAAGCTATAACCTAAGAGCTAGCTCCTTGTATTAGCCAGTTGCTCTAAGCTCACGGCGCGCAGCTGTATTCAACTTATAACCTACAACTTAAAACTTATCCCTCCTGCCTGCATTTTCAACTCCATGATCCTTGCAATAGAATGGGCTCTGGCAATGGCATCTGTGGCAACCGGGCCGGTATAGAGTTCCAGCACCGTTGTTTCCCATAGTTGCAGCCACCGTTCAAAATGATGATGCTCCATCGCTGAAAGTTTATGCAGTGCAAAATGTTTGTCCATCGGCTGGCCTTTGTAAGTACCTGCTCCCAGCAGTATAGAATCCCAGAACGAGATCATAACGGGGATATGAGCATCCCAGGAGAAATAAACTACCTGTGTAAAGAAGTGTTGTATAACATGGTCATTCACCACCTTACTGTAAAAACGGTTTATCAGCAGGGCTATATCGTCTGTAGTCTGAATGTCGTGCAAGGGAGTATGGTTTGTAATATTCAACGTTTGTGTGTGCTGATTGTTCTGCCTCAGGACTGCAAATTGTTAAGATCTGCAACGGTATTGATGTTGCTGAAAGCCGTTTGCTGTTGTGCCGGCACAGGCAATTGGCAGACCGGCAATTGTTGCAATGCATATTTCATACTGTGACGGTGTAATTGCCCGGAATAATGCAGTTGTAAAATGGCCGCCAATCCTTTGGAGGTGTATAAACCACAAAGAGGTTCTGGTTCATTATTAATACTGTACAGGTAAACATCGGCGGTTTGCGTATGCTGTATATCCTTTAATGATTGCAGCAGGCCGGTTTCCATAGCAGGCATATCACAGGCCAGTACTAGCAGATCCCGCTGCGGGTGGCACAGGTGTACACTCAGTATACCTGCAAGCGGACCGCCAACAGGCGGCTGCACCTGGTCCTGTATTAGTTCGGTTGCAGCAAAGACGGACTGGTAAGTAGCATGCTGTGCAACATTGACTGATAATACCACTGGTAATTGCAATGCAGCCAGTTTACCGGCAGCTATCTGTGCCCAGTGAATACCATTGAGCTGCAGTAATGCCTTATCGCTGCCCATCCGGGTGCTTTGTCCGCCACATAATACTACGCCCAGCATCATTGTACAGCTATTGGGTTTTGCCGGTCAAGGTACTTAAAATAAAAACACAGGAAGTACCTGTGCTTTTACAAAATGGATATGGCGATGATCTGTTTTAATTGGATGGTTTAAACACGTTTTCATCAAGTACGGGGTTGAATGTTACTTTACTGAAAGTTATATCGCCTACCCCAGAGCTGCGTTTATAGGCCACCAGGTAGCCTTCCGGTGATTTACGGTAATCTGAGTATTCGGTAGTCACTTCCTGTTCTTCACCGTTTACGAGGGATGGGGTAACAGACTTTACCAGCATATAACCGGCATCCAGGTAGTATAAACCGCTTTTGCCGCTGGAACGGGTTACTTTCATTTTGTAGCAATCAGCACCGTTCACTTTTTCTTTACCGAGATATTCTACCTTATTACCCTTGCTCTGGTAATCAACCAGCGGCCCGTGCAGGTCAAGACTGACCTGTGACAGTTTTACCTGGTTTTCCGGAATGGATTCCGCAGCAGTATTTCCGGCAAAGGGATTGTATGACCAACCCGCAGTAGGTGTAATGATACTGTAACCTGTCTGGTCCATTAACGAAAATTCAATTTTCAGGCCTTTATTATGTGCCTGGTAATATTTGATCTGCACTTCATTACCCATTTGAAGAAGTGTGCCTTCCATCGACAGACTTTGCAACGAATGTATTTTGTCAAGACCGCCGCGGGCTTCTATATGCTTGTTAACGATGTCGTCAACGGTTTGGGCATGTGTACCGGTAATAATAGCTAATAGCAAAAAGAGGGTAGTGAACCCGGCTATTTTTTTCATACAGAAATGTTTTATGATGTAGAATGTTAGTTGTGCGCAGTTGCCATTTGTTACAAGGTCGGCTATTTTTTATAATCTGTAAAGTTCAGGAGTCGTTTTTGTTATACGGCATGGGCTTGGATACTTTGCGCAATAATAACCCATATTGTATGTAAATCAACCCTTATGTGCTGCACCATCACCACATCTTTTTCAATCTATCAGCCCGGCAATGTGAACAATTGGTTTCCTGTAGTGTTAAGACAAACAAACGACTGAGCCTGAATAAGATATTTTATTTTAAATAATGCTGGTTATGCAATGTATTTCAGTCAGGTATAGTTGATGATTCTCTCTGGTTAAGGCCCCTGATTCATTTTGAACCCGAATAAATATTTAAGTATGAACCAAAAATTACCTGCATTGCTATTGGCAGGTGTGCTGTGCGCTTCCATGCTATATGCACAGGATGACGAACCTGCTCCCAAAAAGAAAGGATCTTTGATTGGCTTTAGTTTTAACACTACCGATTTTAAAACACCCAATGTGATCAAGGCAAATTCGCTGAGTCACGTTTTAAAACATGGCGGCGGTACCAGGGTTTCACAGATGGATCCCGGTTTTTCAATTACATACTGGAAAGGATTGACCAATATGCTGGATCTGTCGGTGCGTTACAACGGCCTGTTTACCGATTACAAACAGAACAATGCGAGCGATAAAAGCTATGCCAACGAATTTGAAGCATCACTGCATCTGCGTCCGCTGGCAGACAATCACCTGATACAGCCTTTTGTTACCGGTGGTATCGGTGTAGGACAATACAGTAAAACATGGACACCCTATGCACCGGCCGGTGTAGGTATTCAGCTTAATTTCAGCAGCGTTACATACTTGTTCTTACAGGCCAATTACCGCATCAGCCTGGATAAATCATCAGCAGATGACAACCTGTTCTATTCTGTAGGGATAACAGAAAATATATCAAAACCCAAACCTAAGCCGGCACCCAAAGTAGTGCCTATGCCGGTAGTAGTAGAAAAAAAAGACCGCGATAATGATGGTGTGGTAGATAGCCTCGATGCATGTCCTGATGTACCCGGTTTGGCAAAATTCAACGGCTGTCCGGATACAGATGGTGATGGCATACCTGATAAAGATGATAAATGCCCCACGGTGGCAGGTTTGGCGCGTTACCAAGGCTGCCCCATTCCGGATACAGATGGCGATGGCATAAATGACGAAGAAGATAAGTGTCCCAATATGCCGGGGGTAGCGCGTTACCAGGGGTGTCCCGTGCCTGACCGTGACAAAGATGGCGTAAATGATGAAGAAGATAAATGTCCTGATCTGCCCGGACCTGCCTCCAACAATGGTTGTCCTGTGGTAAAAGATGAAGTACGCAAAAGGGTGGAAGTGGCTGCCAGCAAGATCTTCTTTATAACCGGCAGTGCTAAGCTGGCTACACAATCCTACAAATCGCTGGATGAAGTGGCAAAACTGATGGCAGAAGACGCCAATCTTAAACTGGATGTAGATGGCCATACTGATAATACGGGTAAAGCTGAACTGAACCAGAGGCTGAGTGAGAACCGTGCAAAAGCAGTACACGATTACCTGGTTAAAAAAGGTGTTGATACCAATCGTTTGAAATCTACGGGCTACGGGCAGGATAAGCCGATTGCAGATAATAAAACTGCTGCCGGTCGTGCCAAAAACAGAAGGGTAGAGCTGAACCTTCATTACAATTAAGAAGCCGCTATAGTGTCAGATAAAGTAAAGTACAAAAAGGATCACCTGTTTACAGGTGATCCTTTTTGCTTTAATGTAAGCTATCAAAGCTCTTTTACCTTGATATAAAGGTTGTCAGTAAGGAATACGTGAAAACAGGTCTGTATTATTCAGGTAGATCTTCAGCGATGGCAGCACAAGCAGGAAGATCAGTACAGCCAGTATACGATTGGTGTGCTGATGTTTTTTCCGGAAAAAAGCAATGTACTGATAATAAAACCCTGTATAGCTAGATTGTTTGATGGTCAGGAATTACGTTGTATTCCGTTCGCGGCTCGAAGCCTTTACAACTGCCAACTGCATTTTCGCTCACAGCTCGTAGCTTCTGCATACATCTTTCTTCCGGACTTCCGGTCTTCCCGGCTTTCCGACTTGTATACGCTAAAACTAGTACTTCAAAGTTTATCTATGTTAATTTTTTTTAATAACTCCTCAGAATAACCTGCTTTGCCATTTTATTTCCTGGTTCCTGACTTTTTGCCAGCAAAATGCGCAAAGGCAGTCCCGGCGGGGCTATTGTCAGTTTCTTTGTGTATAAGTCGTGTATATTTATTGAATCTGGGAACCGCGGGCGCTGTATTTTGTATGGCTATTCACATATATTTGCCTCCTTCACAAAAATAGATACTGTGCGATTAAAGAGTTTAGAAATCAAAGGATTCAAGAGTTTTGCCGACAAAACCACGCTCAATTTTGATGAGGGTATAACCGGTGTAATTGGTCCGAATGGGTGCGGAAAGAGTAATATTATCGACAGCATCCGTTGGGTAATTGGCGAACAAAAGATCAGCCATCTTCGTAGCGAAAGCCTCGAAAACCTGGTGTTCAATGGGTCTAAAACCCGTTCTGCCAGCGGTTTGGCCGAAGTGAGCCTCACCTTTGAAAACACGAAGAACCTGTTGCCTACAGAATTTAATACGGTTACTGTTACCCGTAAATTCTATAAAAGCGGGGAGAGTGAATACCGTCTCAATGATGTACAGTGTCGTTTGAAGGATATCCAGAACCTGTTTATGGATACGGGCGTAAGTACTGATAGCTATGCCATTATTGAACTGGGTATGGTGGATGAGATCATTAAGGACAAGGAAAACAGCCGTCGCCGCATGTTGGAACAGGCTGCCGGTATCACCATCTACAAAACCCGTAAAAAGGAAGCCAAACAAAAGCTGGATGCCACCGAACAGGATCTGAACCGTATTGAAGACCTGTTGTTCGAGATCAACAACCAGTTGAAAAGCCTTGAAAACCAGGCTAAAAAAGCAGAGAAATACTACGAGATCAAGAAAGAGTACCGCGAATACAGCATTGAACTGGCCAAAGGTTCACTGGAAGGTTTTAACGTAACCTACCGCGACCTGAACAGTCAGTCTGAAGCTGAAACGGACAAAAGAATAAAGCTGGAAGCCGAAATTGCCAATGAAGAGGCAACCATCGAACAGGAAAAAGTAGGGTTTATTGAAAAAGAGCGTGCTTTGCAAAGCATGCAGTACGAATTCAATGAATTGCTGCAAACCCTGCGTACCAAAGAGAACGACAAAAATCTGGCTTCACAGCGACTGAATTTCCTGAAAGAAAAGGAAGAAAACCTGCAACAGTTCCTTGATAAAAGCGAAGGACAACTGAAAGGACTGGATGAAAGCATTGAATTTACCCGCATACAGGTAGGAGAAGAACAAAATAAACTGGAAAGCCTGCAACAGCAACTGGAAGACTTGAAAGGTGCTGTAGAAGAAAAACGCACGGTGTTTGATGAAAAACGTGTGCATGTGGATCGTCTGCGTGGTGAAAACCTCAGTATCCAGCGCAACCAGTTTGATGCGGAGAAGAAAGTAGCCGTTGCAGATACTTCTATCCAGAACTTCCGTCAGCGAATACAGCAACTGGAAGAAGAGCGTGAAGTACGTTACAGTCAGTTAAAACAACTGGAAGAAGAACGTATGACCCGTGAACAGGAACTGGAAAGCCGCAAGCGCGATCTGCAGATGCTGCAGGAACAACACGAACGTACCAAAGAACAGATATTGCAAACCCAGGGTGAACTGGAGCAATTGCGTCAGCAATTGGGTGAAGAAGGTCGTAAGCTGGATGCCAAAAAGAACGAATACGATCTGCTGAAAAGCCTGATCGATTCTATGGAAGGCTATCCGGAAAGCGTAAAATTCCTGCACAACAACAAAAACTGGAATCATACCGCACCGATCTTGTCTGATATCATCTATGTAAAAGAAGAATATCGTGCAGCAGTAGAGAATGTACTGGAGCCTTACCTGAACTATTATGTAGTGAACAACCTGCAGGAAGGTTTACAGGCCGTACACCTGCTGGATGAACATAAAAAAGGAAAAGCCAATTTCTTCCTGCTGGATAAATTACAGAGTGCTGATATAGCCGCCGCTCATGATATTGCCAATGCTATTCCGGCCATACAGGTAATTGAGGTGGATGAGCAATACCGCAGGCTGGCTGAGCACCTGCTGGGTAATGTATTCATTGCAGAGAATGATGATGTGCTGAACCACAGTAACGGTGCGGTGATCCTGGAAAAAACAGGTAAATATGTTAAAGGAAAATATGCATTGACAGGTGGTAGCGTAGGACTGTTTGAAGGTAAAAAGATCGGTCGAGCAAAGAACCTGGAGAAATTATACGAAGAGATCCAGGCACAGGAAGCCATTGTAGAAGGATTGAAAACTGCTATCCAGAACAAACACAATGAAGTGATTGGCTACAATGAACAACTGAAAGAAACTGCCATCAAACAGGCACAGGAAGATATTAACCGGTTGACCAACCTGGTGTTCTCACTCCAGAATAAAATGGAGAACCTGCAGGGTATGCAAAGCTCTTCACAGAACAGGCTGGAAGAAATGCAATTGAGTATGGAAGAAACAATGGCTTCCATTGAAGGCACCCGCAATGAATGGACGCAACTGGTAAACCTGCTGAATGAAGTACGCGACAAACTGAAAGTAGCAGAAGATGATTATAGGTCTGCCGAAGCGGCGTATAACAATTCACAGGCTGGTTACAATGAATTTAATCTGCAGGTTACCCGCCAGCATAGCAAGATCAACGCACTGACACAGGAACTGGAATTCAAAAGCAACCAGTTGAAAGATCTGAAAAACCAGATCGACTCCAATGTGGCACAGTTAAAACAAACAGTAGAAAGTATCTCTTCCAGTGCAGATGAGCTTACCACTGCAGAGAATGGACTGGTAGACCTGTTGCGTAAAAAAGAGGAAGAGGAAAAACGTCTTAACGAAGCTGATCAGGCTTATTATAACCTGCGCAATGCACTGAATGAAAAAGAAAGTGAACTGCGTCATAAGGTAAAAGAAAAAGAACAGATAGAACACCTGCTTGCAGAGATCAAAGACAAACTGAACGAACTGAAACTGCAGTTGGCGGGTATGAAAGAGCGCTTGCAAGTAGAGTTCAAGATCAATCTGGACGATATTATTGATCAGCCGCGTACCGGTGATACACCTGTTGAAGAGTTGCAGGAGAAATGTGACCGCATGAAAAAACGCCTGGAAAACCTGGGTGAAGTGAACCCTACAGCGATCGAAGCATTCCAGGAAATGAAAAAACGTTATGAGTTTATTCTTGAACAAAAGAACGATCTTGTAACAGCAAAGGACAGCCTGATGCAAACTATCCAGGAAGTGGAAGCTACTGCCAACCAGCAATTCCTCGATACATTCAATAGGGTGCGCGATAACTTCCAGAAAGTGTTTAAGGCTTTGTTTACAGAAGATGACACTGCCGACCTGATCCTGGAAAATCCCGAGAACCTGGCAGAAACCGGTATTGATATTGTGGCGAAGCCTAAAGGCAAACGTCCTTCAACCATCACCCAGTTGAGTGGGGGAGAGAAAACGCTTACTGCAACAGCATTGCTGTTCTCTATCTACCTGATCAAGCCTGCACCATTCTGTATCCTGGATGAGGTGGACGCGCCGCTTGATGATGCCAACGTTGGTAAATTCACCAATATGATCCGTAAGTTCAGTGAAGAAAGCCAGTTCATTATTGTTACGCACAACAAAATGACTATGAGTTGTGTGGATGTTATTTACGGTGTTACCATGCAGGAGCCCGGTGTAAGTAAACTGGTGCCGGTAGATTTTAGAAACCTGAATTAGGGGTAGTAAATTATAGGTTATAACTAAGGCTGAACGCAAATACGCTATAGCGTTGTAAATAAAGAAAGCATATCACAGAATCTAACCTATAACTTTAAATTGTAATAGACAGTATTTAATCTGACAGTGAGGGATTATTAGTTTTATAGGGTCAGGATATATTTTACGCTGCTGGT